>OHAY01000003.1_pt1 | contig 228506 bp, 217 predicted proteins | sample 1577191 | NCBI WGS metagenome assembly OHAY01 (sample SAMEA3541504, study PRJEB24748) | human gut metagenome | biome: human gut; feature: human-associated habitat; material: faeces | place: China | collected 2012 | reverse complement strand
CTGTTAAAGGCAGAAATCCTAAGGTACCTCCCAAGATATTGTTCAAAGTGATGGTCTTTGCTGCAGCCCAGGGCGTATATTCCCTGCGCAGTATCAGCGAACAATGCCGTGTCAATATAGAATATATGTGGCTGCTGGAAGGCTATTCAGCGCCCAGACGGCTGAAGCTGAAGCGTCTGTGGCTGGCTGGGTGAAAATCCGCGCGAAGCTCATCAACACAGGCATTGATTTGGTGTGGTCTGTGACTAAAAAAGTGGTTACAAAAATTTTAGAAAAAGCAGCGGACAACGAAATCGCGCCAGCCACGCAGTAGCATAATGTTATAGTATAAAATGGGGGGTGTAATACGGAGAGTATGCTTCTTCTGTGGTAGCCTTTTTGATTTTGTTGTTAATTTATATGGGTTGATTTTTGCAAAGAAATACATTATTATAAAAACAGTTGTATTAATGGGCGGTGACCGTATGAAAAGTAATGTGTTTGGCGAATATAAGATTACAGATTTATTTATTGGGTATAATGATGGGAAAAAAGAAGCGGAACGTAGATCTGATTTTGAGCAATATTATTTCAACTATAATGGATTGTATGAAAAAATTCTTCAAAATGATAAATTTTTACTTCTAGGCAAAAAGGGCACAGGGAAATCTATTTTAGGCGAATATATTAATAAACAAGCGACACTTCAATCTAATTGGTTCTGTAAAATTGCTTCGTATAAAGAATTTAGATTTCATGAGTTACAACACTTACAAACTGAAGATATAAAACCTAATGAGTATATTGCTATTTGGGAGTGGATAATTTTATTACAATTAGGTATGGAATGCATTAAAGATAACGGAATGGAAGAGGCGTATAAAGAAAAATTAATAGAATTTTTTAAAACTAATTTTTTTGGTTTGGAAATAACTAATAATAAAATTATAGAAATTACAAAACAAAACAAAATAGATGGCAAGGTTTTATCAATTCCTTTCATAAATGCGTCAATAGGAGGAGAACGTGGCAAAGCTATAAAATATACTACAGGAAGCTACTTGGAATATTTAGGTGATTTAAAAAATACAATAATTCAGGCATTGCATACATCCCAAGCTAAATACACGATAATTTTTGATGAATTGGATGATCAGTTTAGAGATGAAGACTTATATAAGTCTAATATTATTTCTTTAATTAAAGTTACAGACAGGATAAATAGTTTATTTATTAAAAGAAATATTGATTGTAAAGTTATTTTATTACTTCGCTCGGATATTTTTTATGTTTTAAATGATCCAGATTTAAATAAAATTGAGGAAGATAGCGCGGTAAAGATAGACTGGGGGAATAATGATGGAGATAATTCACCATTATTTAATATGATTTTATTAAAGATAAGACAATCATTATCTTTGCAGTTAGATAAAAATATATCAAATGAAAAATTGTATAAATTATTTTTTCCTGATAAACTTACTGTTAATGATCGTAATATAAAAACTGCTAAATTTATTTTAGGGAGGACCTATTTGCGCCCTAGAGATTTAGTTACCTATTTAAATTATATAATAAGGGAAGAACCTGATAGTAATAAATTTACAGCCAGAGCTATTCGAAGAGTGGAAAAGAAATATTCAGCATATTTGTTTAAAGAAATAAAAAATGAATTATTTGGGCATCTATCAAATGAAGAAATAGAAGAATCCCTGCGATTATTAAAGCAGTTTAAGCAAATTTCATTTACTTATAAAGAAATACAAAAATACTACAACAAAAGAAAAAAGTTGTATCCTCATATTACATTAGAAAAAACTTTAAAAACTTTATTTGATTTTGGTGTGCTTGGAAATCAGTGGACTAGTTATTCTAACGGGAGAAAAAGATCTTTTTATTCTTTTGCACATAGGGAAAATGTTGAAATAGATTTTGATAAAAAATTTAATGTACATTTAGGTTTAAGAAAAGAGCTGAGCTTGTATTGAATTTTTATTAAACATATGATAAAATAAAAAAGAAAAGTTTTCTAGTTATAGCATATGTTGCTATAGCGAAGTATGATTTAATATCATACTTCGCTATCTGTTCTTCTAAGTGGAGTAGTATGCAAGGAAGAGCCTTCAATTAACTTAAATAGAAAAGCACTGAGTTTATTTTTCAGTGCTTTTCTATTTAAGTTAACTATGCTGCAAAATACCGTATGCACAAAAAGTATTTTTGGTAGAATTCTGCATATATGTTCGCATTAGTATCGTTTAGGGTCACCACAGGCAGCTCATGCATTTTGTATGAGCTGTTTTTTTTTATAGGCCGTCATTTACAAGTATCCTTTTTTTATATACAATAGATACTTGAGTAATGTACCTTTATTTTTGCATTTTATAAGGAGTACTCTTATGAAAATTTCTGAACTTGGTGAATTTGGCTTTATTGATGCCATAAAAGAGGATACGTTATTTAATCCCGATCCGGTTGTCATCGGTATTGGCGACGATGGTGCCGTATATAAAACGTCTGCAGGTATGGAACAGGTTGCCGTTATTGATACCATGGTGGAAAATAGTCATTTCATCATTCATCGTACCGGTGACTGGTATGATGTCGGCTATAAAGCCGTGGCTTCCAATCTCAGTGATATTGCTGCCATGGGGGGCATTCCTACACATATTGTCCTGTCTACGGCGATTGCACCGGATATGGAAGTAGAAGGTCTCATTTCTTTATACGATGGCATTAAGGACATCTGTCGTACGTATCACGTCAATATCCTTGGAGGAGACACGGTCACTTCTAAAGAAGGCATGGTTATTACCGTAGCTGCGTTCGGGGAAATCGAAGCAGGAAAAGCTATACGCCGTAGTGGCGCGCGGCCTGGAGATATCGTGGCCGTTTCTCATACTATTGGCAATTCGAGTGGTGGTCTGGCTGCTCTTTTGCAAAACCACGACGGATATCCTCAATTGAAGCGCGCCCATCGTTTTCCCGTTCCTCAGGTTGAACTGGGACGGCTGCTGGTCAAATATAACTGTCACAGCCTGAATGATATCAGCGATGGCCTGGCCAGTGAAAGCAATGAAATTGCCAAGGCCAGCGGAGTACGACTGGTGCTGAAGAAAGATGCCATTCCTGTCAGCGATGAATTAACATCCTGGGCGGCTGAGTCGAAGACAAGTGTATGGAACTATGTCTTTAATGGCGGGGAAGATTATGAATTGATCTTTACCATGGAACCGGCAGATTTTCATTCGCTGCAGTCGGAATATTCTGATGTGACTAAAATCGGTGTCGTCCGTTCCGGAAATGGCGACGTACTTCTCGTAGATGGTGATACCGAATCGATTCTGGCCCCTACTGGCTGGACTCATTTTTAAGGAGGCTCTTATATGGATGTGGTAACACAGTCAGAGCAGGAAACAACCGGCCTGGGTATGGCAATCGGCTCCGTGTTGCAATCGGGTGATGTGCTGGCACTGCATGGCGATTTAGGTGCCGGCAAGACTCATTTTGTGCAAGGTATTGCCCGTGGGATGGGAATTGATGCGAATGTGCCCAGTCCGACGTTTACGATTTTAAACTATTATGAACATGATATTCCGTTACAGCATTTCGATTTTTATCGTCTTGAGGAAGAGTATGAACTGGATGATCTCGGCTTTGATGACTATCTGACTAGTGGAGTTACGGTTATAGAATGGTCAGAAAAATTTCCTGACCGTCTTCCGGACGATGCGTTACATATCACGATTCAGAAGACGAGTGCGACTGGCCGGATTTTCCATTTTGATTTTAGTGGGAGTCGTTGGTCCCAGGTAGAAAAAGAGGTACAGAAATATGTTATTAGCCATTGAAACGTCCAGCCTTGTATCCAGTGTGGCCCTACTGCATGAGGATTCTCTCCGTGCAGAGTTAACGATACAGGCAAAGCTGACCCATTCGGAACAGCTCATGCCCCACATTGCTGATATGCTTCAGAAAGCATCTGTCAAGAAAAGTCAGATTGACGGAGTGGCTGTTTCGATAGGGCCCGGCTCTTTTACGGGTCTTCGTATCGGTCTGGCATCGGCCAAAGCCCTGTCCTTTGTATGGCAGGTACCGATTGCAGGAATTGAAACGCCCCGGGCATTAGCCTGGAATTTTATGGGCATGTCTTATCCGGTTTGTGTTCTTATTGACGCACAAAAGGGAAACGTATATGCTTCTACCTATCTCTGGCATGAATGGAATCTTGAGGAACAACGTCCGGTCACCGTTATGCCCGTGGCCGATGTCCTGACTGCCTGTAAGTCCTGTGGCGGGCCTGTTGTATTCTGCGGTGATGGGGCTATTCTGTATCAGAAACAGATACAGGACGCCAGCCCCATGTTTTATCTTGCACCGCCGACGATGCGTATCCCCCGGGCGGGAAGCCTGGCAATGGCGGCTAAAAGACGGCTGGATGCTGGCGATTGTGATGACTGCATGACCCTGACGCCGGCGTATAAACGGCGCAGTGAAGCCGAAGTATTATGGGAAAAACGGCATGGTGAAACGCTATGTCTATGATTGTACGGCCGGCTGTACGTCAGGATGCGGCCGGAATTTATGATATAGAAAAAGAATCGTTTTCTGTTCCCTGGTCCAGAGAAAGCATCAACCATGAACTGGAACATACCGAACTGACCCGGTATTATGTACTGGTCCGTGATGATGGATACATTGCCGGGTATGCCGGATTGTGGCGCGTTACCGATGAAGGCCAGATTACCAATATCGCACTGCGCAAAGATGCGCGGGGCAGAGGATATGGCGAGCTTCTCGTCCGGGTCATGATGGAAAATGCGTTTGAAGAAGGGTGCATGGATATTTTTCTGGAAGTACGCGTTTCCAATCTGCCGGCTCTGGGATTATATCGTAAACTGGGGTTTGAAGTTCTTTCCGTGCGGAAGGGATATTATTCTGAGCCCGTGGAAGATGCCTATGTCATGGGATGTCAGAAAGAAAAGTATAAATGGGCTGTAAAATAATAAAAAGGATGAACATATTATGTATACATTAGCATTGGAAACGAGCTGTGATGAAACATCGGCAGCCGTTATTCAGGATGGACGCCATATCTGCTCCAATATTATTTCCACGCAGGTGCCGATTCATCGCAAGTTCGGCGGCGTTGTACCAGAAATCGCTTCACGTCAGCACATTGAATACGTTATGCCAATCATAAAAGAAGCCCTGGACGAAGCCGGGGTCGATATGCACGATATTGATCACATCGGCGTCACCTATGGCCCGGGTCTGGTAGGTGCTCTCCTCGTGGGTGTCGCGGCTGCGAAGGCTCTCAGTTTTGCCCTCGATAAACCGTTAGTCGGCGTCAATCATATGGAAGGCCATATTTTTGCTAATTTTCTGAGTCATCCCGAACTGGAACCACCGTTTTTAGCTCTCGTCGTATCGGGCGGTCATACCCAGCTGGTCAAAATCAAGGGGTATAATTCCTTTGAATTGCTGGGACAGACACGGGATGATGCAGCAGGAGAAGCTTTCGATAAAATTGCCCGCGTCATGGGGTATCCCTATCCGGGAGGCCCTCAGATCGATGCCCTGGCAAAAAAAGGAAATCCTGATGCCATTACATTCCCTAAGGCATTGCATGAAAAGCATAATTTTGAATTTAGTTTCAGCGGCCTGAAGTCGGCCGTCCTCAATTACCTGCATACCCAGGAACAGCGTCATGCCGGTTATAGCCCGGAAGATGTTGCTGCTAGTTTTCAGAAAACCGTAGTGGAAACATTAGTAGAAAAGACGATGGATGCAGCCCGCTGGAGCGGTATGACGAACATTGCCGTAGCCGGAGGCGTGGCTGCCAACAGCGGTCTTGCCGCTGCGATGGAAGCTGCCTGCGCAAAGCGGCAGTATACGCTATACCGGCCGGAACCCATATTATGTACCGATAACGGGGCTATGATAGGCTGCAGGGCCTATTATATGGCCATAGATGGGCGGTTTGCCGATCTGACGTTGAATGCACGCCCTGCATTATCTATCACGACATGCTGAGGTGATGGAGATGTTGTCTCCCATAGAATCCATCTGCCAGAGTGCCAGTTCTTTGTCAGATGTGCAGATCCACATTTTAAAGAATAGTGAAAAATTGCTGCAGTTCGCCAGTGATTTATCTCATCGGAAAATCTATGTGTACGTTCCCGGACAGGAACAGGATACATTGGTCCTGGCAGCGCAGAGGCGCCCTTTCTTTCAGGGAACATCCAGTCTGGCAGAGCTGCCATCTTCGGGAGTTATTGTTACCCGGTATGATGAGCCGCTGGTGTGGCAGGTCCTGATGACGGGAAATCCGATAAAGGGAATGATAGAAACGAATTATGGTCAGATGGAGCCTATTTCCTGTTACCCCTTTGTCGATAATGGAGGACTCGCTATCGGCGTCATTTCCTTTGTCGGCCGGATCGAGAAGAGCCGGGATATATTAACAGAAACGGCCTTTCTGTCATTGCAAGTGCCGATAGAAGAGCCTATGAACCGGTTATATCAGCGGTTATCTCTGCAAGATGGCATCATTCTTATCGATGGCAATGGTACGATCCGATATGCTGATGATATGGCGGAGAGCATCATGCAGCTGCGGGGACGGTTCAGAAGCCTGACGGGAGAAAATATTTACAGCAGCCAGCTTCATTTTGCCGGGGTCAAACAGGTCCTGGAAACCCGCCAGGGTTCTGTTGAAGATGTACAACACGGGAACAATGTGTTTACCAGGCGGATTATCCCTATTCTGAGACGGGGCCGTGTAGACCGTGTCATAGTGGTTATTACGGAACGGACAGAACTGTATCAAAAAGAAGAAGAACTGATGATTAAAACGTCCGTTATCAAGGAAATTCATCACCGGGTCAAGAATAATCTGCAGACCATTGCCGGTTTATTGCGCATGCAGCTGCGCCGTGTCCAGAGCGAGGAAGCAAAAGAAGCACTGAGTGAAAGCCTGAACCGGATTATCAGTATTTCTCTCGTTCATGAGACATTATCCCATCATGATGAAGAATACATCAATGTGTCCGATGTTGCAGAAAAGTTACTGTCTCTGGTATTGCATAGTCTGGTAAGTACAGAAAGCCATATCCGGTCTGTTTTTCACGGGCAGGAACTGATGCTGCCTTCTGATGCGGCCACATCGCTGTCGCTGGTCCTGAATGAATTGATTACCAATGCCGTGCTGCATGGGCTGGCAGGCCGCAAAGAAGGTGTCGTTACTCTGCAGATCGGCTGTCACGGGGAGACAGCCGGGATTGTGGTGGAAGATAATGGCTGCGGCATGCCGGAAACAATGACGAAGGACAAGCGCCATCATCTGGGATTGAAAATAATCAGTACACTGGTTGAAAAAGACCTGCACGGGACGATCACTTTTTTACGGGCAGATCCGGAGGGAACCCGGGCGGTCATTCATTTTCCAATAGAAAAAAGGGGAGATTAGAATGGGGTATCGTGTGGTTATCGGTGATGATGAATCGATTATCCGGATGGATCTGGCAGAAATGCTGGAGGATGCCGGACATGAAGTCGTAGGAGAAGCTTCTGATGGAGTGGAAGCACTGGATCTGGTCCGCAAGACGCGTCCGGATATCGTATTGCTTGACATTAAGATGCCCCGGTTGGATGGTATCCATGCAGCCCGGATGATGGCCCATGATCACCTGGCACCGGTATTGCTCCTGACGGCCTACAGCCAGAGCGATATCGTCGATAAGGCCAAGGATTCCGGTGTTCTGGGATATCTGGTTAAACCCGTATCGCCGACTAATTTATTCCCTGCTATGGAAATTGCCGTGTCGCAGTTTAAAAGACAGCAGGAAATACATGCCCAGCTTGAACAGATGAACGAACAAATGGAAACGCGGAAAATCGTGGAACGGGCCAAAGGTCTCATCATGGATTTATACCATATTCCGGAAGAAGAAGCATACCGCCGCCTGCAGCAATATAGCATGAAAAAACGGACGACGCTGAAGCATGTTGCGGAAGCAGTCATTGCCAGTATGGCGAAAAAGAATAATCAGAGATAATGGAGGATGCCAGACAGAGTTTCTGCCTGGCATTTTTGTCTGATTAAAAAAAACTATTGACTTTTTTACCTTTACTGAGTAATATATATATTGTAGTTAGCACTCAGATATAGTGAGTGCTAATAAGGAACATGATATGAAATGTTAGGAGGAATATACAATGTTAAAACCTTTAGGAGATCGCGTTGTCATCCGCGTATTGGAACAGGAAGAAAAAACAGTTGGCGGGATTTATCTGCCGGATACAGCTAAAGAAAAACCGTGCGAAGGCGAAATTATTGCAGCCGGCCCGGGTAAACTTCAGGAAGATGGTTCCCGCGTTGCATTGGATGTCAAAGCAGGCGACAAAGTTATTTTCTCTAAATATGCAGGCACAGAAGTCAAATATGAAGGAGAAAAATATTTAATCGTCAGCGAACGCGATATTCTGGCAATTATGTAATAAACGGCCTGTAACGGTCATCATTATTGAATATATACTATAATACAGGAGAGTGTTTAACATGGCTAAACAGATTTTGTTCAACGAAGATGCACGCCGTGCTTTAGGCAAAGGCGTTGACGCATTGGCTAATGCAGTAAAAGTAACATTGGGGCCCAAAGGCCGTAATGTAGTCCTTGATAAAAAATTTGGCGCACCGACTATCACCAACGATGGTGTTACTATCGCCCGTGACATCGAACTGGAAGATCCGTTCGAAAATATGGGTGCCCAGCTGGTAAAAGAAGTAGCAACGAAAACGAACGACGTAGCCGGTGATGGCACGACAACAGCTACGCTGCTGGCCCAGGCTATGATCCAGGAAGGCATGCGCAATGTTGCTGCCGGTGCTAACCCGATGATCCTCAAACGCGGTATTGAAAAAGCCGTAGCAAAACTCGTCGAAGAAATTAAGAACCGTTCCATCGCCGTTTCTGACAAAGCAGCTATTGCCCAGGTCGCTTCTATTTCTGCAGGCGATGAAGAAGTCGGCAAATTAATTGCTGAAGCTATGGAAAAAGTTGGCAAAGACGGCGTTATTACCGTTGAAGAATCCAAGACGATGGGCACTCAGCTGTCTGTTGTAGAAGGCATGCAGTTTGACCGCGGCTATATTTCTCCGTACATGGCAACGGATGCAGAAAAAATGGAAGCCGTTATGAGCGAACCGTACATCCTCATTACGGACCGCAAGATTGCTTCTATCCAGGAAATGCTGCCGGTTCTTGAAAAAGTTGTCCAGGCTGGCAAAGAACTTCTCATCATTGCTGAAGATGTCGAAGGCGAAGCTCTGGCAACACTCGTTGTCAACAAACTGCGTGGCACGTTCAAAGCCGTTGCTGTTAAAGCTCCGGGATTTGGTGACCGCCGCAAAGCTATGCTCCAGGATATTGCCGTACTCACTGGTGCTAACGTCATTTCGGAAGATGTAGGACGCAAACTGGACAGCATTACGATGGAAGATCTTGGCACGGCTCGCCAGGTACGTGTTACGAAAGATGAAACGACTATCGTAGAAGGCCACGGCGATCCGCAGGCTATCAAAGACCGCATTGCCCAGATCAAGGCCCAGATTGCTGAAACCACATCTGACTTTGATAAAGAAAAACTGCAGGAACGCCTGGCTAAGATGTCCGGCGGTGTAGCTGTCATCGAAGTCGGTGCTGCTACGGAAGTTGAATTGAAAGATAAGAAACTGCGTCTGGAAGATGCACTGAATGCTACCCGCGCAGCTGTTGAAGAAGGTATCGTAGCCGGCGGCGGCACTACATTTATCGATATTCTTCCGGCTCTTGATGAATTCCATGAAGAAGGAGACGTTCAGACCGGTATTAATCTGGTAAAACGTGCTATCGAAGAACCGGTACGCCAGATTGCTGCTAACGCAGGTCTGGAAGGATCCGTTATCGTGGCAAAGGTTAAAGCTGCCAAAGACGGCGTAGGCTTTAATGCACTGAAAGAAGAATACGTCGATATGGTTCAGGCTGGTATCGTGGATCCTGCCAAGGTTACACGTACGGCATTACAGAACGCTGCTTCTATTGCCGCTCTGGTCCTGACAACGGAAACGCTGGTTGCTGATAAACCGGAACCGGCTCAGGCTGGTCCTGCTGTTCCTCCGGCAGGCATGGGCGGAATGCCCGGCATGATGTAAGAGTAAGCCGGAACGGTTTTTCTCCATCAGGCAACGTGTAAGATAAACGTAATAGGACATCCCCGTGATTTCAAGTCACGGGGATGTTTTTTTGACTAAATTATGTTTTTGGGTTATGATAAATGAGCTATAAAATTCTAAATTAGTATAAGGAGTAGCGAATGACTGGTACAATACCTCTAAAACAGATGCTTCCATTAGTGGGATTGACGATTTCAGCATTTATTTTCAATACATCTGAATTTATGCCTATTGGTTTATTGATAGATATTTCCCGGTCTTTTTCTATGACTGAAGCACAAACCGGCACGATGATAACCGTTTATGCCTGGGTCGTAGCCGTATTATCCCTGCCTTTGATGCTGCTTACTTGTAATATAGAATCACGACGTCTTTTGCTGGGGACCGTGGCATTATTTCTGGCCGGACAGATTGGTTCCGGTCTGGCTGTTTCTTTCTGGATGCTGATGCTGGCCCGTGTCAGTGTTGCCTGTGCCCATGCTGTTTTCTGGTCCATAGCGGCGCCGATTGCCGTCCGGCTGGTATCGAAAGAACACCGGTCTCTGGCTCTGAGTATGATTATTACGGGTACATCGATTGCCATGATTGCCGGATTGCCTATGGGACGGGCTATCGGTTTGTATGTAGGCTGGCGTATAACCTTTTTATGTCTGGCAGGTATTTCCTTCCTGTCTATTTTATATCTGTTTATCGTATTTCCCTGCTTAAAACAAAATCAGCCTTTTTATATTTCTGATCTGCCGCATATGCTGAAAAATCGTATACTCCTGGCGATTTATATCATTACGGTATTATTTTCCACATCCTATTATACGGTGTATAGTTATATTGAACCATTTATGCAGCAGATAGCCCATATGAGCGATACGTGGATTACGTTGATTCTGACTGTTTTTGGAGTTAGCGGATTGTTAGGAAGTATTATTTTTTCACACTTTTATAATCAGTTCCGGTTTGTACTCATCCGCCTGAGCCTGATTTGCCTGGCAGGATTATTTTTCCTGCTGGGTCTGGCTTCACAAGATACGAGGATGATTATTTTCGTTTGTGTGTTGCTGGGAATTACGGCGACGGTTTTCAATGTGACGTTTCAGGCTGAACTGATTCAATGTGTCCCGGCCGGGGCAGCTGCCGTAGCCATGTCGATTTTTTCCGGTATTTTCAATCTGGGAATCGGCAGTGGAACCTGGATAGGAGGAAAAGCAGTTGATGCGGGATTACTAGGTGATATCGGATATGCAGGAGGATGTATTGCTGCCATAGCAGCTTTGTATTGTTTGATTGTCTTTATTCCAGGGCTGAAAAGAAAAATGGAATAAAGTAGATAAAAAGTGAAAAAAGTACTTGCTTTTTTCTTCATAACCTAGTATAATCTTTATTGTTCGATACAGAACACATGAGACATTCCTCAATAGCTCAGTCGGTAGAGCAATCGGCTGTTAACCGATTTGTCGTAGGTTCGAGTCCTACTTGAGGAGCCATGGCCCCTTGGTCAAGTGGTTAAGACACCGCCCTTTCACGGCGTGAACGTGGGTTCAAATCCCGCAGGGGTCACCATTTTTATGGGCGATTAGCTCAGCTGGGAGAGCGCCTGCCTTACAAGCAGGATGTCAGCGGTTCAAGCCCGTTATCGCCCACCAGGCTACAGCACATCCGGAAGGATGTGCTGTTTTGCTTTATATGCAGACAGGATGAACCGCTACGCGGTACTGCCGAAACGGGACAGAAAGGTATGCAGTGCAGTTTGGTGTACAATATAACCGGGTTTCGGCATAGGCGATTCACACGCATTTGCGCGTCGCAGAGCTCCTTCAAATGCGGTTCACTGCCTAAAGCCCGTTATCGCCCACCAGGCTACAGCACATCCGGAAGGATGTGCTGTTTTGTTTTATATGCAGACAGGATGAACCGCTACGCGGTACTGCCGAAATGATGCGAAATATATTGCCGTATATAGAAAGTTGATTTCTTTATATAAAAACATTGTCCGCAAAATGATTAAAAGGCATATTATGCATGATAATTAATCGTATACAACATATATCTTTTTGCATGAGTCTAATGTATTACCATAATGGACAAAAAATACAGAGTGAAATAAAAAATATCAAATGAAAAGTTTGGAAAATAATTAAATTCTTCTCATAAACACAGATGTAATGCAGAATAATATTAAAATCATGGTAATATTAAAGGAGAATTAAATCACCGGAATATCTATTGACAGTAGACTGTTTGAGAAGTATAGTGTAAGCATAAGGAACGTATCATACGTATCCGTAAAGCCAATTGGATTTATGGTTTACACATATTAAGGAGGTTGAATTCATCATGGGTGAAGCTGTTACATTAGAAATGGTACAGGAAGCACAGAAACGGTTACAAGGTGTGGCACAGAAAACGGGGTTGTCTTTTGCCAATTCCGTCAGTAAGATAGCTGATTGCCAGGTATACCTGAAGATGGAAAATTTACAGCGGACAGGTTCATTCAAATTACGCGGGGCTTACAATAAAGTAGCGTCCCTTACACCGGAAGAACGGGAAAAAGGCGTTATTGCTGCATCGGCTGGCAATCATGCCCAGGGTGTAGCTCTGGCTGCCAGTGCCTATGGCTGCCAGTCTACGATTTGCATGCCCAAGCATGCTCCTTTGTCCAAAGTAGCTGCTACACGCGGATACGGTGCCAACGTTGTCCTCTACGGGGACTTCTTTGATGAAGCAGCTGCCAAAGCTGTCGAATTGACGAAAGAACATGGGTATACGTTTGTTCATCCCTTCAATGATCCCGAAGTCATTGCCGGACAGGGAACGATTGCACTGGAAATTATCGAACAACTGCCCGACGTGGATGCTATTGTAGCTCCTATTGGCGGTGGCGGCCTGATTTCAGGGCTTGCCGTAGCGGCAAAGAGTGTCAATCCGAAAATCAAAGTTATCGGCGTGCAGACAGAAAACATGCCGTCTATGAAAGAATCCGTAGACCAGGGGAAAATTATCACCTATAACGGTAAAGCCACACTGGCTGATGGCATAGCCGTCAAAACACCGGGAGATCTGACCTTTGATATCTGCCGCCATTACCTGGACGATATTGTTACTGTCGATGAAAATGAAATTTCCCAGGCCATACTCTGGCTCCTGGAACGCTGCAAAACCGTGGCAGAAGGTGCTGGTGCCGTACCGACGGCGGCTCTCATGAATGGTAAAATTTCCGGCCTGCACAACAAAAAAGTGGCAGCTCTGGTCAGTGGCGGCAATATAGATGTCAATAACATGCAGCGCGTCATCAATCAGGGCCTGATCAAGTCCCGCCGCAAGATTTTCTTCCAGACCATCATTCCTGATGTACCGGGCGAAATGGTGAAGCTGCTGACTATCATTGCCAATGCCAATGCTAACGTACTTTCTATCGTTCATGAACGGAGCCAGCATGGCGTAGATATGGGTCAGACTGCCGTATCACTGGAACTGGAAACGGCAAATGAAAAACACGTGGAACAACTGATGTCCACATTAAAAGATCATCATTACTATGTAACGATGAAATAAAACACATATTAAGTCATAAGACCATAATGATTCCAAAGCTATGGAGGTAATAATGGAACAGCAGAAAATGGAACGTGGCCTGAAGCCACGCCATGTAGAGATGATAGCTCTGGGGGGAACCATTGGTGTTGGCCTGTTTATGGGGTCAGCCAACACGATTCAGATGGCAGGTCCGTCGGTACTGTTATGTTATGCCGTAACGGGCGTCGTCATGTTTTTCATTATGCGTATTATGGGGGAAATGTTATACCAGGAACCGGTGACCGGATCCTTTGCAACGTATGGCCACAAATATATTAGTCCTTTTGTGGGATATCTGACAGCCTGCTCATACTGGTTTCTCTGGGTTGTCGTTGGGTTATCGGAAATTACAGCCGTAGGGATTTATGTGCATTACTGGTTCCCGGACCTGCCACAATGGATATCGGCTCTGGCCGGGATGGCTATCGTTGCATCGGCCAACATGGCAGCTGTTAAATACTATGGCGAATTCGAATTCTGGTTTGCCCTGATTAAAGTCGTTACGATTATCGTCATGCTCATCGTCGGGGCGGCGGTCATTCTTTTCGGGTTTGGCAATGATGGCGTGCCTGTAGGAATCAGCAATCTCTGGTCCCACGGTGGGTTTATGCCTAATGGCTGGGGCGGTATGCTGGCAGCTATGTGTGTCGTAGCGGCGTCATTCCAGGGCGTTGAACTCATCGGGATTACTGCCGGTGAAGCCCAGGATCCGCAAAGGACGCTGAAAAAGGCTGTCAACAACATTGTCTGGCGTATCCTTATATTCTATATTGGTTCTATCTTTGTCATCCTCTGTATCTATCCGTGGACAGAAGTCAGCTACATTGGCAGTCCGTTCGTCATGACCTTTGCTAAAGTTGGTATTACGGCAGCGGCGGGCATCATCAACTTCGTCGTTCTCACGGCCGCTTTATCGGGCTGCAATTCCGGTATGTACAGTTCGGGCCGTATGCTCTATACCCTGGCACAGAATGGTCAGGCACCGCGTATCTTTGCCAAACTGTCGCCTTCCGGCGTTCCCCGCAACGGGATCGGAGTTACCGTCATCGTACTGGCTATTGGGGTCGTGCTGAATTACATGATTCCTGATTCCAAACTGTTTCTCTATCTCTATAGTGCGTCGGTATTCCCCGGCATGGTAGCCTGGTTTGTCCTGGCCTGGGCCCAGAAGAATTTCCGCAAAACATGGGGTCCGGAAGTCATGGCAAAACATCCATTCAAATCGCCTCTGTACCCGTACTCTAATTACTTCTGCATTGCCTTCCTGATTCTGGTGACGATTGGCATGCTGTACAATCCGGACACCCGCATGTCTATTCTTTCCTCGTGGGTCTTTATTGCGGCCATTACGGCGGCATGGTTCCTGTGCGGCCTGAACAAGAAGAAATATGATAAGGAAGGTCATCTTCTACCTACGACAGATGAAGAAAACGCGGTATCTGAAAATAGTGGAACTATGAATGACTGATGTTCATGTGTCTGCCATTAATTTAGTATATGCTATTACATAGAAGTCTCGTATAGTTCACCATAAATATTGGGTAGATATATAGCGTATGCAGTGGAAATGTGGAATTAGATGTTGTATAATAATAAATAGAGTAGATAATATTTTTTAAGGAGATGTTTGATCATGGCAGTAAACGTTATTAGTACAGAAAAAGCTCCAGGCGCAGTAGGCCCGTATTCCCAGGCTATTAAAGCAGGCGATTTCCTCTTTGCTTCCGGCCAGATTGCTATTAATCCGGAAAAAGGCAAACTCGTAGGTGGCGGCGTAGTCAACCAGGCAGAACAGTGCATGAAAAATGTTGGCGCTATTCTGGAAGCTGCTGGTGCTACGTATGACGATGTTATCAAAACGACGGTATACATTGCCAATATGAACTTCTTCGGTGCTGTCAATGAAGTATATGCCAAATACTTCAATAAGACTCTTCCGGCCCGTTCCTGCGTGGAAATCGGCAAACTGCCGAAAGATGCCCTCGTCGAAGTCGAAGTCATCGCCTATGTAGGCAAATAATCTGATAATCCACTAAAAAGAGTTTCAGATATCATGCAAAAAACTCCCTTCTAAGCAGATAAGAGGAACCATAACGTTCCTGCGTCTGCCTGGAAGGGAGTATTTTTATGCTGATTTATGCCCAGTCTCCGTTTATGAATACGGGAACAGTCGTTCCGTCTGCTTTAGTTCCCATAATGGAAAGGTCATCGCTGCCAACCATGAAATCGACGTGAATCATGGAATCATTGAGGCCGTGGGCGCGAAGTTCCTGGTCATCCATCCCGCTACCGCCGGAAAGGCAGGTTGGATAGGCTTTGCCAAATGCCAGATGACAGGAAGCATTTTCATCGAAGAGTGTTTCATAAAAGAGAATATGAGACAGAGAAATAGGGGAATGGTATGGAATCAGAGCCACTTCTCCCAGCCGGGAAGCGCCTTCATCCATGGACAGGATCTGTTTTAACACATCATCACCTGTTTCTGCCTTTGATTCTATAGCGTGGCCGTCTTTAAATGTGATATGGAAGTTGTCAATGAGATTGCCGTTGTATACCAGCGGCCTCGTGCTGTATACAATGCCATTGACCCGGGAAGCGTCTGGCGCTGTATAAATTTCTTCTGTGGGAATATTGGCATTAAAGAGGATATGTGATGTCGTTTCTTCGGCACCTCCCTGCCAGATATGTTTTTCCGACAGCCCGATAGTCAGATCGGTCCCCTGACCTGACGTATAGTGCAGGCTCGTAAAGTGCTGGCTGGTCATCCAGTCGCGGCGTTTTTTTAATTCCAGAAGATGTGCATCCCAGTCAGCCAGCGGATTTTCACCATCAGCACGGGAAGACTGGAGAATTTGTTTCCACAACATTTCATAAGCCGTCTCTTCTGGCTGGTCCGGATACAGGATATGGGCCCATACGAGGCTGGGAACGGCGGCGACGAGCCAGGTCGTCCGGGATGCCATCATGCCGTCGATGTATTCTTTTAGCGCCTTGTTTGAAGCTTTCTGCCAGGCGACCAGTTTCTGCATATCGATTCCCTTCATGAGGTATGGATTGGCAGAAATAAGGCTGAGGAAGGCGGCATTCTGACGGTAGTAACAGAGGCTGAAATCACGGCGCCAGTCCGGCATGGTGGTGAACTCGGACAGGTCTTCGTATTCATAACGCAGCCGGGCCGATGCATCGGAGCGCCAGTTCATGACGACCTGACGGGCGCCTGCTTCATAGGCCTCCCGGGTAAGAATGGTGACAAAATCGTGAGCTTCTACCGGGGCAGCGATGACAAGAATCTGTCCCTGTTGCAGGTTTAGCCCTTTTTTGAGCAGGACCCGGGCATATCCGGGCAATAAGGATGAAACAGAAGAATCGAGATGCATATGTATCACTCCTAGTATAAATACAATAATATATCCGCTCTAAATTACAGTGACCAGGCCGTACGCTTCCAGAGACGGATATTGAGAGCCAGTGCATTGATGGCCAGGCTGATGATCAGACTATACCAGTATCCATAGGCCCCATAGGGGAGAAGATGTGCTGCGCCATACCCCATGGGAAGACTGATGAGCCAATAGGTGACAAAGGCCACAATCGTGATGATGCGTACGTCTTTATATCCCCGCAGGATGCCCTGGACCGGAGTACCGGCGGCATCGCAGAAGGAAAACATGACCGCCAGCAGAAGAAAATGACGGATATGTATCAGTGTGCCTGCGTCAGAAGAAAACAGGGAACTGATAGGACCTATGAATGTATAGGTCAGGGTGGCTGTAGCGCAGACGATGAGCAGGGCGGATCCCTGACAGATGCGGGCGTACTGGCGGGCGGCCTGACCATTGCGGGCGCCCACTTCATATCCGATGACGATAGTCGATGCCAGGCTGAGGCTCCAGGGAAATACGTATATCAGGGTAGAGTAGCTAATCGCCGCCTGATTGGCTGCCAGGTATACCGTACCGAATTCGGCCATTAACAGACCGATGATGGAGAACAGGCTGGTTTCACAGAAAATAGCGACGAACATGGGGATGCCGATGCGCAATTGTTCCGAGATGGTGTGCCAGTCCGGAGAAACGAAATGATGCCACAGGCCATAGGAACGGAACGGCTCTAACAGGGAAAACAACACCAGGAATACAGCCAGTGTAATCCAGGCCGCTATGGTGATGGCATATCCTGTCCCGACCCCTCCCATGGGAGCTATGCCCAGCCCGCCGAATACAAACAGGCGGAACAGTACTACCGTAATGGCCAGATTGAGAAACAGAATGGCCATAGACACATGGGTCTTGCCATGGGCGTCGGTAATATAGCGCAGCGTGGCCACAAGGAAGGTGGGCAGGATGCCCCAGGCCAGTGCAATCAGGTATTCGCGGGCAATCGTATAGACCGCCGGTTCGAGCCCCATGATGCGGAGAAAGGGGTCGAGACACAGTAGTCCCGCTGCGAGGACGACTAAAGTCGTAATGACTGCAACATAGAGACTTTGTAAAATATACCCGGGGATATCTTCTGTTTTGCCGGCACCACGGAGCTGGGAGAGAATCGGTGAGACGCCAAAAAAGACGCCGCACATGCCGGCAAAGACGGGGTACCAGATATTGACACCGACGGCGACGCCGGCCAGATCGACTGTCCCTGCCTGACCGCTGAATATGCTGGAAAAGACTCCGCTGCCGACCTGGGCCATCTGGGTGAGCAGCAATGGGAAGAACAGCGTAAGAAAATGCCGTATCTGGTATAATTGCGGCATTATACAGATACCTCCTTAGAAACAGAATAGATATAAAACAAGCCCCACAGACCGTGGGGCTTGTTAGCATTTACGATTATTTATCCATTTCGTTTACTTTGGCAGCCAGACGGGATTTCTTACGGGCTGCAGTATTTTTATGGAGAACGCCTTTCTGTGCAGCGCTGTCGATGACGCTGCTGGCTTTATCAAATGCTTTTTTTACAGCTTCAGCATCACCTGTGGCAATTGCTTCGGTCGTACGGCGGATAGCAGTATGAACAGAAGATTTTACCTGGGAATTTACGGCGTGGCGGGCTGCATCTTTTTCCATCGATTTGATGTTGGATTTAATCTGCGGCAATGGGTTCACCTCCTAATTTACAAGAACACTAGAAGAAATTCTATCATAAAACGGGATAAAAATCAATAGAAATTTTAGGGAATTATGCCTTATGAGCCGAACCGAGCACTTCGGTAATCTTATGAGAGACGAGGTCATAGACGTTCTGCCGGCCGTCTTTCAGGTACTGGCGCGGGTCAAAATGATCGGGGTGCTGGGCCATATGGAGACGGACGCCGGCTGTCAATGCCAGACGGATATCGGAGTCAATATTGATTTTGCAGACAGCCAGGGAAGCCGCCTTGCGGAGCTGGTCTTCCGGGATACCGATGGCATCAGGAAGATTGCCGCCGTTTTCATTGATGATTTTTACATATTCGGGTACGACCGAGGAAGCTCCGTGCAGGACAATCGGAAAATCGGGAAGCCGCTTGGCTACTTCTTCGAGGATGTCGAAACGAAGTGTCGGAGGTACGAGGACGCCCTGTTCGTTGCGGGTGCACTGTTCCGGCGTGAACTTATATGCGCCATGGCTGGTTCCGATAGCGATAGCCAGGGAATCGACACCAGTACGGCTGACGAATTCTTCCACTTCTTCCGGACGGGTGTAGGATGCTTCATGAGCGGCTACTTTGACATCGTCTTCAATGCCGGCCAGCTGGCCTAATTCGCCTTCGACGACGACACCGTGAGCATGGGCATATTCCACGACTTGTTTTGTCAGAGCAATATTATCTTCGAAGGAGTGCTTGGATCCATCAATCATGACAGAGGTAAATTCGCCGTCAATACAGGATTTGCACGTTTCGAAATCGGCGCCATGGTCAAGGTGAAGTGCGACCGTGAGGTCGTGGTCTTCCAGGGCTGCTTCAACGAGATGTTTCAGATAGCTCGGCTTGGCGTATTTTCTGGCACCGGCCGAAGCCTGAAGAATAATCGGGGATTGAAGGTCCGCTGCTGCGTCGGTAACAGCCTGGACGATTTCCATATTATTGATGTTGAAAGCCCCGATAGCATAATGGCCGGCATAGGCTTTTTTGAACATTTCGGTAGTTGTGACTAATGGCATAGGAAAGTTCCTCCTTTAAGTAAAGGTATGTGTAGAATAGTCAGTCCTCAGAGCGGGACCAGCTCATGATAATCCCAGCCGGCGCAGCAGAACAGGTGCTGCATATCTGCCGGTAACGGGGAATTAACCGTAATGAATGTGCCACTGACAGGATGGGTGAACTGGATGCGGAACGCGTGGAGCGCCTGCCGCTGTATATCGGTCCGGCTGCCACCGTACAGATCATCGCCGCACAATGGATGGCCCAGACTGGCACAGTGTACCCGGATCTGATGGGTGCGTCCCGTGTGAAGGGTAAGCTGCAGCAAGCTGTAGCGGTCTGTCGCAGCGAGACATTGGATGTCCGTATGCGCAGGTTTGCCGTCAGCATCGGTACGGCGCAGGATGATGCTGTCCGGGGCGCGGGAAATGGGCCAGTGTATAGTCAGTCGCCGGGCGGGAAACCGTCCTTCGGCTACGGCCAGATAATACCGGTGATAGGCCAGATGGCGATGGCTGAAAGCATACTGAATCTGGGGCTGCTTGGCAATCAGGCAGAGTCCGGACGTATTGCGGTCCAGCCGGTGCATGGGATGGTAAGAGCAGCTCTGTCCCGTCTGCTGATAGTACCAGGCCAGCGCATTTGCCAGCGTTCCGTCATGCGCTCCCGACGTTGGATGCATCAATAATCCTGCCGGCTTATTGACAGCTATGATATAATCATCTTCGTAGGCAATTTTTACAGGAATCGGTTCCGGTCGGAACGGATTGGATTCCGGAAGCTCTACGCGGATGACGTCGCCTGTGGAAACAAAATCGCGGGTATCGGCTGCGATACCATTGCGGGTGCAGATGCCATTGTGCTTGATGCGCCGTCTCATGGTAGCGGAAACGCCGGCATGGCGCAAGGCTCCCAGCAGGGACGTTTTCTTTTCCAGTCTGCCTACGATAAATTCAATCATGACATCTCCTTTGTGCGTATGGGTTGCATACACATCTATTGTACAAAAGGGTAACCGGAAAATCAACGTAGGATGTTAACTGTACAGCTATATTGTAATGGATGAAGCTGGCAAAATCAACAGGAAAACCCGGTTTTTTCTGCCTGTACAAAGAAAAATTGCCTATAGAAAAAGGATTTTTGGGATTTTTATGGAATAGTATATAGTGTAAGGTTTATGAAAAATGCCCTGCTGTCATATCCGGTATGCGAAATCCATACAGGTGCCAGGCAGGAATCGGGCTCCCTATCTAGAATGTATTACTACACGAATTCTTTAACAGGTGATGTGACATATGCGTTTTACCAATGAATTTATAGAACAAGTACGGCAGGCCAATGACATAGTCAGCGTCATTTCCGATTATCTGGTCCTCCAGCGCCGGGGACGTAATTTCTGGGCATGCTGTCCGTTCCATAATGAAAAAACGGCTTCTTTCAGTGTCGCTGCTGATAAAGGATTCTATTATTGTTTTGGCTGCCATGCCCACGGGGATGTTTTCAAATTCGTTATGATGAAAGAAAACATCTCTTTTAGTGAAGCGGTAGAACGACTGGCTGAACGGGCCCATATCCCACTGCCGGAAGTAGAAAAGTCCGCAGAGGATATTGCGCGGGATAAGCACCGGGACCGCCTGTTTGAAATTAATGAACTGGCAGGTAACTTCTTTCATAACTGTCTGGTAAAGACCCACTATGGCGAACCGGGCCTTGCCTATTTTCATCGCCGGCACCTGAGCGATGATACGATTTATTCGTTTAAGCTGGGATTTGCCCCGGACAGTTGGAATAAACTGACCGATGCCTTCGAAAAGAAGGGTGTAACCGGGCCGGAACTCGTTGAAGTCGGACTGGCTAAAGAAAAAAACGGCCGGTACTACGATGCCTTTCGCAACCGGGTCATGTTTCCTATACGCGATGGCCGGGGACGCATCGTTGGTTTTGGCGGCCGTGTGCTCGATGACAGCCGGCCCAAATACCTGAATTCCCCGGAAACACTGATTTTCAATAAACGCCGCCTGCTCTTTGCCATGGACAAGGCTCATAAAGCGATTTATGAAGAAGGGAAAGCTATCCTGGTTGAAGGCTATATGGACGTCATATCGGCTCATAACCGGGGAATCTGTAATGTTGTGGCGTCCCTGGGGACTGCTTTTACAGATGAACAGGCGCGGCTTCTCCAGCGGCAGGCCAGGGAACTGGTCCTGTCGTATGATATGGATGGAGCCGGACGGCAGGCAACCCTGCGGGCCATGGAAATCGTCCGCAATCTGGGAATGCGCATCCGCGTCGTATCCCTGCCCCAGGGGAAGGATCCCGATGAATACATCAATAGTGCCGGTCCTGATAAATTCCGCGAGGCAGTGGATAATGCACCGAACGTACTCGACTACATGCTCATGATGGCACTACGGCAGTCAGATGAAACGACGCTGGAAGGCAAGGCTGCCATTACGGCGACCATGCTTCCCGTATTGGCGCAAGTCAGCAACCGTGTCGTGCTGGAAGCGTTTTTAAAAAAACTGGCAGCCCGTATCCAGATTGATGAAAACGCAATCCGTAGTGAGTTCAACAAGTACGTGGCAGCTCATCCGGAAGCAGGACAACAGCAGGTCACTATTTCCCATTCTGTTTCACAGGAGAACGCAACGGCCCGGGGCGGCGGCCCCAATGCTGTTTCGGAAGAAAATATCCTGCGTTTTCTCATGGATCATCCCAAATCCTGTACCCGTATCCGGGAAAAGATCATTCCCGGTTTTTTTGCCAATACTGTGCGGCGCCATATTTATGAAAAAATATTGGCAGCCGCTGATGCACAAGGGATGTACACGACGAGTGACATCCAGAATAATCTGACTCCTGAGGAGGCCGAAGAACTTGCAAGAATCATGGTACTGCAAGATGTTCCCGTAGACGAAGCTGTTTTGCTCGATTATGTGAAACGGTTCCGCCTGGCGGAATTGCAGAAAAAGTACAGAGAATACAGTGCCCGGGCAGCAGCCTACGGACAGAGCAATGACCCCCGTCTCGTAGATGCGCTGGCGGCATGTAAACAGATTTTAGAAGAAATGAAACATTGGTCCTGACGGAGAAAGAAAGGAGCTAGTACTATATGGCAAATATAAAGGATGAAAATAAAGCAGTCAAAAAAAAGACAAAGAAAACGACGCGTAGCAGCAAACGCACGAAAAAAACGGATGCTCCGCAGCTGAGTGAAAAAGAACGGCAGGAACTGACACTGCAGCATATCCAGCAGCTGATTAAAACGGGACAGAAAAAGGGAAGTCTGACGTATACAGAAATCATGAACGTGATGGAAGAAGATGACCTGACTCCGGATCAGATTGACAAGATGTATGAAGTGTTTGCCGATAAGGGGATTGACATCATCGGCGAAGATGACCAGATGACCATGGATGATGAACTGGATGATGACGATACAGAAAAGGTCCCGGAAATTCACATGGATCTGAGTATCCCCGAAGGCATCAATATCGATGACCCGGTCCGCATGTATCTCAAAGAAATCGGCCGCGTCCCCCTGTTGTCAGCGGAAGAGGAAATTACGCTGGCCAAGACTATCGAACGGGGCAATTCCCCTGATGCAACAGAAGAAGAGATCAAAGCGGGGAGCATCGCCAAAAAGAAGCTGACCGATGCCAATCTGCGTCTTGTCGTCAGTATTGCCAAACGGTATGTCGGACGGGGCATGCTTTTCCTGGATCTGATACAGGAAGGCAATCTGGGGCTGTTGAAAGCGGTCGATAAATTTGACTATAGCAAAGGCTATAAATTCAGTACCTATGCCACGTGGTGGATCCGCCAGGCTATTACCCGCGCTATTGCCGACCAGGCCCGCACCATCCGTATCCCGGTGCACATGGTAGAAACGATCAATAAACTGATCCGCATTTCCCGCCAGCTCCTGCAGGATAAAGGACGGGAACCGCTGCCGGAAGAAATCGCGGAAAAAATGGATATTTCTGTCGAACGGGTCCGGGAAATCATGAAGATAGCCCAGGAACCGGTGTCTTTGGAAACGCCAATCGGGGAAGAAGAAGATTCCCATCTGGGCGACTTCATCGAAGACCAGGAAGCCGTGGCTCCCGATGATGCGGCCTCGTTCATTTTGTTAAAAGAACAGATAGAAGACGTGTTCTCCTGTCTGACAGACCGGGAACGGAAAGTACTCTATCTCCGGTTTGGGCTGAAAGACGGACGCCCGCGCACCCTGGAAGAAGTAGGACAGCATTTTAATGTCACCCGTGAACGTATCCGCCAGATTGAAGGAAAGGCACTGAGCAAACTGCGGAATTGGGGCAAACGGGAAAAAATCAAGGACTTTCTCTGATGTATACAGGGTAGCTGTGCATAATCGTACGGCCAGCTGAACAGAAAAAAACCATGGATTGTAATGTGACGATTACAAATCCATGGTTTTTTTATATACCTGTACAGGCTGTGCCGGATTGGTGGTTAATCCTTGAAATACGGTTTAAAAGCGGAACGGTTTGGCTCTTTATGTTCTTTCTTGCGGGGTTTAAATACGCGGCGTGCCGTATCGCCACCATCCTTTTTCTTGTTATCCCTGTTTCCTTTAAAGCGGGGACGGCGCGGACCGTCATGACGATTTCCCTGACGCGGGCCGCGGTCACGATGGCGGTTATCTCCACGGCCGGAGCCCTGCCGGCGGCTGGACTTGATGCGCAGTGGCGCTTCTTCCGTGATTTTGACCGGTGTGGTGTCCGGTTCTTTGGTCAGAAGCTTGATGGCGGCGGCGACGAGAGCCGTGCTGTCATAATTGCTGAGCAGTTCTTCGGCGCTTTCCTTATAGGGCCCGTATTCCCCGGCTTCGACGGCTCCGACCAGATTGCGGATGGCCGTCTGCTGGGCTCCTTCCAGCGCTTCAGACAGAGTAGGAGCTTTCCTGCGCTGGATGCGGCGTTTGATGAGCCGTTCGATAGTGCGCAGGTGTTCGATTTCTCTGGGAATGACAAACGTCGTAGCTTCCCCGCTCTGACCGGCCCGGCCTGTCCGGCCTACGCGGTGAACGTAACTTTCCGGGTCCTGGGGCAGGTCATAATTGAATACATGGGTGACGCCGCTGATATCGAGACCACGGGCGGCCACGTCGGTCGCGACGAGGATATCGATGGTGCGTTCTCTGAACTGGCGGATGACCGTATCACGCTTGGCCTGTGTCAGGTCACCGTGTATGCCCTCTGCTGAATAGCCGCGTTTTTTCAGTGCTTCCGATACTTCATCGACACGGCGTTTGGTGCGGACGAAGATAATAGCTAAATCCGGTTCCTGTAAATCGAGAAGGCGGCAGAGAATATCGAATTTCTGACGGTCCGGTACTTCGATGTAGGACTGTTCGATGAGGTCAATCGTCACTTCTTTGGCCTTCATGCGGATGATCTTGGGATCGTGCAGGAAATTTTCTGCCAGTTCCTGGATGGGTTTGGGCATAGTCGCTGAAAAGAGCAGTGTCTGCCGCGTTTCCGGCGTTGCTCCCATGATGAGGTTTATATCATCGATGAATCCCATATCCAGCATTTCGTCGGCTTCATCAAGGACAATCGTGCTAATGTGGCTGAGCTGGATGGTGCCGCGCTTCATGTGGTCAATGAGGCGTCCTGGCGTTGCGACGATGATCTGCGGGCATTTCCGGAGGCGGCGCAGCTGCCGTTCCATATCCTGGCCGCCGTAAATAGGCAGTGCCTGGATCGGCGTGAACTGGGCCAGATGATTCATTTCTTCGGCTACCTGCATTGCCAGTTCGCGCGTAGGCGATAAGATGACGGTCTGGATTTCTTTGCTCGGCGGGGCTGCCAGAATTTTTTCCAGCACCGGGATGCCATATGCGGCCGTCTTTCCGGTACCAGTCTGGGCCTGACCGATCATATCATGGCCGGCCATAGCGACAGGTATGGATTCTGCCTGAATCGGGGTCGGTTCTTCGAATCCCATTTCATTCAGGGCACGGATGATGACTTCGCTGATATTAAGTTCTTGAAATTTTTCTAACATAGGTCCTCCTTTTGTGTGAACATCTAATTCTATCATTTTGGACTCTGAAAAGATAGGGCATTTTTGTAAATACAGGTGCATGAACGGTCTCATGGCCCTATTGGCGGCAGAGGTCAAAATGGGGGCAAAGACAACTGCTCAGGGTACAGTATAAAAAATAGCCACCGCACAAATGCGATGGCTATCCGTGTCTTTTATGGTGGACCATCAGGGGATCGAACCCTGGACACCCTGATTAAGAGTCAGGTGCTCTGCCAGCTGAGCTAATGGTCCATGCGATGTGTCTTCTTGCTGAGCACATTGATAATAATACACCAGTTGAAGAAAAAATGCAAGTCTTTTTTTTCGTTTTATTCAAGAGGCAGTATGGAAATACCGTTTCCATGCTGTACCAGTCTGCAAATGCCGCTTTGATGAGGTGCAAGTACAGACGGGCACAGTATGAGAAAAATGCACTGGCAGAGGCTATCTGTCAGGAGACGTTTCATTCCGGCCGGGGTTAAACACGATGCGGCTGGGTATCTGGGCAGCAAAAATCCCGATGGACATGAGGATGCAGCCCGATAGTTCCCGCAGCGTCATCGATTCGCCCAGTATGAAGAAGCCGGCAAGAGCACTGAAAATCATTTCACAACTCAGGAGAAGGGAGGCTTCCGTAGGCGGCACGTGTTCCTGACCGACAATCTGCAGGGTGTAACCGACGCCGCTGGAGAAAATGCCGCAATAGAGAATCGGTATGGCCGATGCCAGGACGGCAGCCCAGGTCAGGGTTTCCCCGGCAAGAGGCATGGAAAGAAAGTTGTAGATGCCGCAGAAGATAAATTGTCCCAGAGCCAGGTAGACACCGCGATAATAACGGACAAAGCGATCGACAATCAGGATGTGCAGTGCCCAGAAAATGACGCCGGCCAGTTCCAGCAGGTCGCCGATATTCAGGGGCTGGCCGTCACTGTGAAAGGCTAACAGATACAGACCGGCAACGGCGGTCAGACATCCTATTATGTGAGACAGCCGCAGAGGATTGCGCAGGAACAGTCCGAGAATGGGGACGACGACAATATACAGGGCAGTAATGAAACCGGCCTTGCCTGCCGTCGTATAAAACATGCCGATCTGCTGCAGTGATGCACCGGCGAAGAGTATGAATCCCAGGATGGCACAGGCTGCCGGAAGAGATAAGAGCGAAGGAGGCGCATCGAAATCCGGCACCTTTTTGCGGCTGACCCACCAGACGACGGGAACAATGGAAAGCGCCCCAATCCAGAAACGGATGCCATTAAATGCGAAGGCGCCGATTGTGTCCGTACTGACCCGCTGGGCGACGAAGGCACAACCCCAGAAAAATGTAGCAGCTAACAAGAAAAAACGGTCTTTAATCATAATCATCCATTCCTTTTAAAAAAATTACAATACACGTATTATACCATATACGTTTGCTTTTCTTTACTATATTTTGTCCATTATCCTGCCAATTCACAGACTAAATATTAGATGACATGACAGATGTAAATGATGAATGTAAAGAAAATGTCAACGAATCATTGGCATGGGGCCGGCATTTGATGTATAATAAGGTCAACATAATTGGGAGGCGAGGATATTGTATACAAATGCTTTGTTAACTGATCTTTATCAGCTGACAATGATGCAGGGACTGTATCTCGAAGGCAAGCATGATCAGGCCTGCGTATTCGACCGGTATTACCGGCATAATCCATTTGACGGTGGTTATACGGTAGTAGCCGGACTGGAACATCTCATCGACTATGTCAAAAATATTCATTTCAGTGATGATGATCTGGCGTATCTGAAGAGTACGGGCATTTTTAAAGATGTATTTCTGGATTATTTGAAACAATTCCATTTTACGGGAAGCATATATGCTATGCCTGAAGGGACCGTCGCATTTCCACAGGAAGTATTGCTGCGCGTAGAAACGACAAAAGACGAATCTCTCCTGCTGGAAACGTGCATGTCCATGATTATGAATCATGAAAGCCTGATTGCGACCAAAGCCCGCCGGGTCCGCTGTGTCGCCGGTGATGACACGCTGATGGAATTCGGACTGCGCCGTGCCCAGGGGGCTTCGGCCGGTGTATATGGTGCGCGGTCTGCTATGATTGGTGGATTCAATGGCACGAGCAATATGCTTTCAGGAGCTAAATTCGGGATTCCTGTCATGGGGACCATGGCTCATAGCTGGGTCATGAGTTTTCCGACGGAACTGGAAGCATTCCGCACGTATGCCAAACATTATCCCAACAGTCTCATCCTCCTGGCCGATACGTATAATACATTAAAGCAGGGGGTTCCCGATGCGATTACCGTATTCCGGGAAATGCAGGAAGCCGGAACGCTGCCTTCATTCTACGGCATCCGTCTGGATAGCGGCGATCTGGCATACCTTTCCAAAGAAGCGCATAAGATGTTTGCCGCAGCCGGATTCCCCAATGCCGTCATTGCCGCATCCAATGACCTTGATGAAAATCTGATTGCGGAACTGAAACTGCAGGGATGTGCCATCAGTTCCTGGGGAGTAGGTACCAACCTCATCACGGCCAAGGACAGCCCTTCCATGGGCGGCGTGTTCAAGATGGCCGGTCAGTACGAAGGGGACCGGTTCGTGCCGAAAATCAAGATGAGTGATAATGCTGAAAAAATTTCCAATCCGGGCCGCAAGAATGTGTTGCGGATTTATGATAAAGCGACGGGCAAGATGAAGGCCGACGTCATTATCCTGGAAGGAGAAACGATTGATCCGTCCAAGGATCTGCGCCTTTCCAGTGATAAGACACCGTGGCGTTTCCGCGTCATCCCTGCCGGTTCCTTTACGGTCCGGACTATGCTGCAGCCGGTGTTCGTCAAAGGCGAACTCGTCTATACGCCGCCGACGCTGAAGGAAATCATGGCATATGCAGACCGGGAAATCGACACGCTGTGGCCGGAATACAAGCGTCTCGTCAACCCGGAAACCATGTGGGTACAGCGTAGCACACGTCTTTCTGAACTGCGCCATCAGATTCTGACGGAAGAAGCCGCTCATTTTCAATAATTAGAACCTGATTCAAAAGCATACAAGGAGGATAAAATCTCTCTTTGTATGCTTTTTTTTCTCTTATTCCTTGTGATATAATAAATACGATTCTAATTTCCTTACAGGTGGGGTGATCATCGGATGTGGGGAACGATTATCGGCGATATAGCCGGTTCTGTTTACGAAAATCCTGTGGATGGGGCTGCATCCATCAAGACGAAAGAGTTTCCGTTCTGGGGAGAGGGCTGCCGGTTCACTGATGATACGGTGACGACAGTAGCCGTAAGCCAGGCATTGATGGAAAGCCGGGCGCAGGGACGGGCCGTTACGCCGCTTCTATGCCAGTATCTCCGGCACTGGTGCCGCCGGTTTCCTGGTGTCGGGTACGGACCGCGGTTCATCCGCTGGTATGAAAGCGATGACATGGGGCCGTATGGCAGCTGGGCCAATGGAGCCGCTATGCGTGTCGCTCCCGCAGGATGGCTGACTGATACGCTGGCAGAAACACAATATCTGGCTGAACTTACAGCCGTGGTCACTCATAATACGGAAGAAGCCGTCCAGGGAGCTGTTGCTGTTGCGTCGGCTATCTATCTTGCCCGTACAGGAATCCGGCGTGATGACATGCGCATCTATCTCCACGACCGGTTTTATCCGCTGGACCGGAGACTGGAGGATATACGCCGCGATTACGTATTTACCTCGCGGACATCCTGCAGCGTACCGGAAGCCATCGAGGCATTTCTGGAAAGCACGGATTACGAAGACGCCGTACGTAATGCGATTTCCCTGGGTGGAGATACGGATACACAGGCTGCCATTGCCGGCAGTATTGCCGAAGCATACTATGGTATACCGGAGCCGATGTGCCAGAAGGCGGCGTCTTATCTTCCAGAAGAAATCCGCCAGCAGATTGACCGGTTTTATACCTATATACATGAGAGAAAGAAGAGGATACCATGATTGAACCAGAAACGAAAAAACGATATGAAAAATTACGTACTATATTAAACGAAATGGGAAGTGTCGTCATCGGTTTTTCCGGCGGGGTTGACAGTACCTTCCTGTCTTATACGGTCCATGATGTGTTGGGTGACAAGGCTTTGGCGGTAACGGCTGTCTCGCCGACGCTTCCGGAAAGTGAAGAACAGGATGCCCGCGACATGGCAGCTGACATCGGCATCCGCCATCTCGTCGTCCATTCCACGGAATTTTCCGATCCGGAGTTTGTAAAAAATCCGAAGAACCGCTGCTATATCTGCAAAAAAATCCGCTTTACGGCACTGATAGATCTGGCAAAACAGGAAGGGTATCACTGGGTCGTTGACGGTGGCAACGTAGATGACCTGGGTGATTTCCGCCCTGGCATGAAAGCGTTGGAAGAAATGGCTGATGCGGTCCGCAGCCCCATGATAGAAGCGGGGATTACCAAGGCCGATATCCGGGCACTGTCGCGGGAACTGGGCCTCAGGACCTGGGATAAGCAGAGTGCCGCCTGCCTGGCCAGCCGTATCCCCTATGGCGTAGAACTGACGCCGCAGCGCCTTTCCATGATTGACAAAGCAGAACAGTATATTGCACCGTATATCAAAGGATCGCTGCGCGTCCGCTATCACGGTGACGTGGCACGGATAGAAGTGGGTGAAGAGGAAATCCCGGCTATTCTGGCTCACCGCAAGGATATTGTACAGGCTTTGCGCCAATGTGGCTTTACCTATGTATCGCTGGACCTGGGCGGTTACGAAATGGGAAGTCTCAATGAAGTGATTGAAACAGGTGAGGAAGATAAATGAAAGTAACAAAACAAGTCAAAAATGAAATGCTGCAGCGGTTTCAGGATCAATATGGCATCATGAAGCCGGCTCTCCATTACTCGTCACCGTTTGAATTGATGATAGCGGTCATACTATCGGCCCAGTGTACGGATGAACGGGTCAATGTGGTGACTGCCACGATGTTTCCTGAATATAATACGCCGGAAAAAATGCTGACTTTGGGCCTTACCGGTCTGGAAGAAAAAATCCGTACATGCGGACTCTATCATAGTAAAGCAAAAAATATCCTGGCCAATTGTGCTATCCTCTGTGAGCAATATCACGGAGAGGTGCCGCGTACATTCGATGAACTGGTCAAACTTCCCGGCGTGGGCCGTAAGACCGCCAATGTACTGGTCAGTATCCTCTACGATACGCCGGCTATCGCCGTAGATACCCATGTGTTCCGCGTGTCCAACCGGCTTCAGCTGGCTGTAGGCAGCACCCCTCTGGAAGTAGAAAAGGGGCTTCAGAAGGCTATCCCCAAAGAATGGTGGAGCCGGGCCCATCACTGGCTTATCTGGCATGGCCGCCGCGTCTGCAAGGCAAGGAAACCGCTTTGTGACCAGTGCTTTCTGCAGGACCTGTGTCCGGGGAACGAATCGGTGAAATAAGATGAACCGGAATCAGGACATAGGCGGTCTGACTGATTTCAGAGTACGTCGCTATGAGGGAGCTGGAGCATGAATATAGATCGTAACCGCGTCATCCGGTGTTTTGCTGCGTATGTCCGGAATTTTGATCGTAGTGATGCCGGCATCGTGCTGAAGTATCAGCATTCCATCCGGGTGAGCCGGATCATAGAGAAACTGGCCCATGGGATATCCTTGTCTGATGCGGATACAGACCTTGCCTGGTGTATAGGGGTACTCCATGATATCGGACGGTTTGAGCAGCTCCGGGAATATCATACGTTCATCGATTACCGTTCCGTAGACCATGCCCGATGTGGGGCGCATTATTTATTCGACGAGGGACATATCCGGGATTTTCTTTCCGATGCGTCAGAAGACAGCCTGATCCGCCTGGCGGTGGAACAGCACAATGTCTTCAGGCTCCCTGACGGGCTCACACCGCGGCAGAAGCAGTTCTGCCAGCTTATCCGGGATGCCGATAAAATTGACATTTTCCGCGTCTATGTGACGCAGCTGGCAGGAACGAATAATATCTGGCATACCGATTTATCCAGACTGAAGACGCAGTCTGTTTCGGAATCTGTCATGGCACAGGCCCGCAGGATGCGGACCATCCGTACAGAAGATAAAAAGACCCGTATGGATTTTTATGTGGGCGTCCTCTGCCTGTATTTTGAACTGGCATACCCCGTAAGCCGGCAACTGGCAGACGAACAGGGTTATTACGATACGCTCCTGCAGTTCCATTCCCAGAATCAGCAGACAGAGGCCGGGCTGGATGAAATCCGTCATCTCGCAGAGCAGGTACGGAAGCAGCAGGACCGGGATGTTTTTAAGTAAAGTTAAATTTTGTCAACGTATATCCCATTTATGTCACAAGTGGTGTATAATGAAAATAAAACGTGGCAAAACATATACTGTTTTGTCCGACAGAAAAATGATATGAGGACAGGGATATGATGAATATATTAGTAACCGGCGGGGCGGGATTTATTGGCTCCCATGTATTGGAAAAACTTCATGCCATGGCAGACATGCATGTCGTAGTCTTTGACAATCTGACAAGTGGTTCGGCAGAGAATGTGCCACAAGGCATGGAACTGGTAACGGGAGATGTACGGGATATGTCTGCCCTTGAACGCTTGTTTGCCCGTCATTCGTTTGATGCGGTCATACACCTGGCTGCACAGACCATGGTGCCGACCTCTGTTGCCGATCCGGTTCTGGATCTTCAGATCAATCTGGAAGGGATCCTGCATATATTGGATTGCTGCCGTGCCTTTCACGTGCCTCATGTCCTGTTTTCTTCCAGTGCAGCTGTATATGGGGATAATCCCCGGATTCCCCTGGCAGAAACAGAAATGCTCAAACCGTCTTCACCGTATGGCATTACGAAAATGACGACGGAACACTATCTGCGGGTCTATCATGAACTGTACGGTCTCGATGCGACGGTGTTCCGCTTTGCCAATGTATACGGAGAACGGCAGGGAGAAAAAGGGGAAGGCGGCGTAGTCAGCATTTTCTGTAAACTCCTGTCTATGGGCAGGGCAATTACCGTCTACGGTGACGGCCGGCAGACCCGGGACTTTGTCTATGCCGGGGACATAGCCGATGCCATTATACAGGCATTGCCACTCACCGGATTCCACACGCTCAATGTATCGACGGGAAATGAAACGAGTATCAACGAATTGATCCGCTGCTTTGAAGAAGCCGTCGGACATGCCGCTGATGTGCACTACACAGAAGCGCGTACCGGTGACATCCTGCGCTCGGTGCTGAGTAATGATGCATTGAAGCAGACACTGGGTATCGTTCCCGCCATGAAACTTCCTGAAGGGATCAAAAAAACGTATGCCTGGTACCAGAACCAGCAATCAGAATGGAAATAGAAATGAACGACGGAGGCTGTTCCCGGAGAATAGCCTCTGTTTTTTTGCTTTGATTCTTTGTTTTTTGTCTGCTTTGGGATACAATAATAGCATAGAAGTATACGGCAGCTGTATAGGATGAATGCAGCATGATTCCAGCCGGTATAAAGGAGTGGATGATGATGAACCAACGTGTAGTCGTACTGAATGGTGACAAGATGAATTATGATGGGAAACTGGATTTCTCCGTCCTTTCACCCGATACGGTCGTGTATGATGACAGTAAGGGAGACGAAATCGTGGAACGGATTGACGGAGCCGCTGCGGTCATAACGAAGGAGATGCCTGTCCCGGCTGAAATCATACAACAATTTCCCGATAGCGTGAAACTCATTGTAGAAGCAGGCACAGGTTATAATAATATCGATATACAGGCGGCAAAGGATAAGGGGATAACCGTATGCAATATCCCTGCCTACAGCACACAGCGCGTAGCCCATACGGCGGTCATGCTGCTCCTCAATCTGGCATCGTCTATGAGAGTGCAGATGGCTATGCTGACAAAAGGGGACCGGCGCAATTTCACCGATCATCTCCTGGTGCCCCATGGAGAAGTGAATGGGAAAGTGCTGGGAATCATCGGAGCCGGCCATATTGGAAGGGAAGTCATGAAAATCGCCATCGCTCTCGGCATGGAAATCGTGGTGTATACGCGTACGCCCCGCCCTGATGAAGACCACATTACCTATACGGATCTGGAAACGGTCCTAAAGACCTGCGATTATCTGTCCATTCACTGCCCGTTGACGGAAAAAACGCGTCATCTCATCGACAGGGACGCCATAGCCCTGATGAAACCGTCGGCCTGCATCATCAATACGGCCCGTGGTGCCATCATCGATGAAACGGCACTGATAGAAGCTCTTCAGCAGCATCGTCTGGCAGGAGCCGGACTGGATGTACAGGAAGTAGAACCACCGGTGGCGGACAGCCCGTTATATACGATGGAACATGTCATCCTGACGCCTCACATGGGCTGGAAAGGATTGGAAACACGGCAGCGGCTGGTGCAGATCATTGCAGAAGATGTCCGTCATTTCTTCGATGGCGATCCTGTCAATGTGGTCAGCCAGTAGAGCGTTACAGGCAGGAACAGCGGCCGGGGCCGGGAACATGAAAGGGGAACGTAAAAAATGCCCTTTCTGACAGACAGAAGAGGGCAGGGGGAAGCACATATGGATGATAGTTGGAAAGTCTGGGTCCGGCTGGCATTTTTTCTGGCACTGGCTCTGGTGATGCAGAGCATCCGCCTGGTCGTGCCGCTGCCGGGTCCGGTAAATATGTTTTTTATTGGCAGTCTTCTCAATGCGGTCATGATTCTTTCTATCTGGCAGACCGGCTCCTGCAGGGCCTGTATCATCGGCCTGATTCTGCCAGTGGGAGCATTCTTGCAGGGACAGCTGCCGCTGGTTCTGATGATTCCGGTCATTGCCCTGGGCAATATCTGCTACATGGCCTGGGCACACGTCTTCCGCCGCAGCCGGACTGCCGTTTTTGCCGGACCGGTCCTTAAAGCCGGTATTCTCTATGGGGGAACACAGGTAGTGCTGCTCAGCGTGGCACTGCCGGCAGCGGCGGGACAGGCACTCAGTTTCATGATGAGCTGGCCCCAGGTGATAACGGGCTGCGCCGGCATCGTACTGGCCGGTCTGGTCCGGAGACGGCTCTAGTATTTCATGGCTTCTTTTTTGGCCAGCTGGTCACAGCGCTCGTTCAGATCGACACCGGCGTGGCCTTTGACCCAGTGAAAGGTCACGATGTGACTGGCATACAATGCATCGAGAGCCATCCAGAGCTGCTGATTGAGTACGGGAGTCCCGTCTGCTTTTTTCCAGCCCCGGCGCTTCCAGGCAGCCATCCAGCGGGTAATGCCGTTTTTAAGGTACTGGCTGTCTGTATAGAGAGCGACCCGTGAGCCGGCCGGGGCCCATTGCAGGGCCTTGATAGCCGCCGTCAGTTCCATCCGGTTATTGGTCGTAGAAGGATGGCCGCCAGACTGTTCGGAAACGGCACCGGTAGCGGTAGTGCGGGCGACCATGGCCCAGCCGCCGGGGCCATCGGGATTTTTCAGGCACGAACCGTCGGTATAAATGATATAATCCTGGTCTGTATCGGTTGTCTGTTCCGGGGACAGCCGGGGTCCTTTGACTGCATGAATCTGGTGACGACCGGCAGGCTGTGCCGTATGGGAACCGGCGGTGTCATCTCCGGACAGCCAGCGCATGGCTTCTTCTGCATTGGTAAATCCTTTAAACCGGGCTCCGGCATAGCCGGTTACCTGTTTCTGACATTCAGCCCAGGTAGTGAACAGTCCGGTCTGGCGGCCTTTTCGTACAGCATATATTTTTTTTGGCATAGGAACACCTCATTTTCAGAATCGTTGTCTTATTGATTGTATCATGGATTGAGCCGGTTTAACAGAGATATACACAGAAAGGATGTTCGTATTATGAAATCATTCATGCCAGTCCTGCGGGTTTTCCTGCTGGTTATCTGTCTGTTCTGTGTCCAGGCAGCCGCGCTGGCAGCGACCGCCATCAACAGCGATGGATATTATAAGGGCATCCGCCTGGCCGGGAAGGTACGGGTCGTCGATTCCTTTCCCGATATACGGGTACAGGTCGTACAGTGTTTTCCTGACTTGCGCGTGAAAACCGTCGATTCCTTTCCCGATGACATAGGCGAATGGCAGTTTGTCGGATACGGGGAAGATTTTACCATCCAGTTTGTCGATTCTTTTCCCGATATCCGTATTCAGTTTGTCGATAGTTTTCCCGGTGTAGAATAATGGAGGCGTATCATGACAGAGGAAGAAAAAATCGTTTCGGGACATATATTTAATAACCGGTGCGAAGAACTGGTGAAAATCAAACGGCGCACCCACCGGCTGTGCCGGGAATACAACGGACTGGATGAGACCGATCCCCGCAGGGCAGAACTTATGCGCCAGATTACGGGACGTATAGGGCAGATATTTTATTTTCAGGGGCCTCTACAGTTCAATTACGGGTGCCATACATTTATCGGAGAAAATTTTTTTGCTAATTTCAACCTGGTCGTCATGGATGATGCCCGCGTATTCATTGGCGATAACGTATGCATCGGACCCAACGTTTCCCTCCTAGCAACCAATCATCCCCTTCTTCCGCAGGAACGGCTGGGCCTGAGCGAAGACGGGCGCATGACCATGGCGGAATTTGCGGAGGATATTCATATCGGGAACAATGTCTGGATCGCTGCTAACGTGGCTGTCCTGGGCGGAGTACACATCGGTAATAATGTGGTCATCGGTGCCGGATCGGTTGTGACGAAGGACATTCCCGACAATTACCTGGCTTTCGGCGTTCCCTGCAGGCCCGTCCGGCCGATTACGGAGCACGATTCCCAGGCATGGCGTATTTTGCCGGAAGACCGGGAGTTCTTCCGCAACAATCTGAAATAGGAGATGCATCTGTTTTGTGCCTCCCGGTGGAATGGTATATAATGACTGTGTAACATAATGAAATAGTACAGGAGGAATTCGTATGGCATATATTTATCCCTTTCGTGGCCAGTGGCCGGACATTGATCCCGGTGCCTATCTGGCAGACAATGTAACGATCGTTGGCAAGGTAACTATAAAAAAAGGCGCCAATCTGTGGCCCGGCGTCGTCGTCCGTGGTGATGATAATGAAATCATAATCGGCAAGGGGGTCAATATCCAGGATAACACCGTCATTCACGTTGATCCCGGCGCCCCTCTCGTATTGGACGATTACTGCATGGTAGGCCACAATGCCGTTATCCATTGCAAACATATCGGCAGCGGTACCCTGATCGGTATGGGTGCCGTCCTTCTGGCCAATGCCGATATCGGGGAAGAATGCATCATCGGGGCAGGGACCATGATTACCCAGAACAAAGTCATCCAGCCCCGTTCCATGGTGTATGGGACGCCTTTTAAATTTGTCCGGGCCCTCCGGCAGGAAGAAGTCGATGCCGTCCATAAGGATATCCTGGAATACGAAGCACTGGGCCAGGAATATAAAGCCATGCAGGAAATGATGAAGCAGAAATAATAGGAGGCTATCTCTCATGTTTATGTATGAAATGCCGACCCGCCTGTTTTTTGGCAGAGATTGCCTGAACGGGGCAGGGAAGGATTTGAAGAAACTGGGGCAGAAGGCGCTGATTGTGACGGGACGCCATTCTGCCAAAATCAATGGATCCCAGAAAGCCGTAATGGAAGCTTTGGAATCAGCTGGTATACCGTGGGTACTTTTTGACCAGATAGAAAACAACCCATCTATAAAAACAGTCCGTAAGGCAGCTGCCTTTGGCAAAGCGGAACATGTCGATTTTGTCATCGGAATCGGCGGCGGATCACCCATGGATGCCGCCAAAGTCATTGCTCTCTTGTGCACGAATGACCTCGACGACAAAGCCCTGTTCACCGGCCCCTATGTCCGCCCGCTGCCTATTGTGACCGTACCGACCACGTCCGGAACGGGAAGTGAAGTGACAAAAGTCGGCGTGCTGACCAATCCCGCCGCCGGGACGAAACAATCGGTAAATACGCCGCTTATTTTCCCTGTACTCTCCTATGCGGATCCGTCCTTTACGGAAAGCGTCAGTACAACCGTCACGATAGATACGGCTATCGATGCCTTGTCTCACGCCATCGAAGGATACATGTCGCGGAAATCGACCCCCATGAGTGACGTCTGGGCAGAAGAAGCGATGCGTTTCCTCGGTCCCCATCTGACGGATCTGGAAGGAACTATCCCTTATGCCGTCCGGGAAGACCTGATGTACGGCGCGACGGCTGCTGGCATCGTCATCGCCCAGACCGGGACGACACTGGTCCACGGTATGGGCTATCAGCTGACCTATTATAAAGGATTGTCCCATGGCCGGGCGAATGGCCTGTTATTGCCGGGATATATGCAGCTCATGGCAGAAACGATGGCAGATAAAGTGGAAAAAGTCTGGGATATCCTGGGATTTTCCGGCCTTGAGGACTTTACGGACTGCCTGCACAGCCTCATGCCGGAACGGATTTCCCTTACGGAAGACGAAATTGCAGCCTATGTCCGGCTGACACTGCCGACGGGGGCTGTCGCGTCTACGGCGTATGAAGTGACAGGCGATGTCATCGCCCGCCTGTACCGCAGTCTGGCCTGAATGCATATCCTACCTATGAAATGAGTACCCGTTTCCGGGCATAGCAAAAAGCTCTGTGTGAACATCCATTCATGCAGAGCTTTTTTTATAAGGAAAGGGGTGATAAGCTAAAACTAAGAAATTGCAATACAAGCATAATATTTTGAAATTATTAGCATAAAGGGATAGACAATTGCAGAAAAAAAGTATATCATACTGAGTATGTGATGGAAATAACATAAACCGGGCAGATGATTTTCTGTATTTTCTGTTTACAGGAAGCAGTAAACGAAGTATATGTCCGGAATGGAAGCCTGTTGTTAAATATTTTTGTAAATATTTAAATTAAGAGTCTACAAAACAGATATTATGTGATATAATGAACATATAGCGTGAATCATCGAGTGTATATAATTGATTTCAGCAGTTACCGTCATAACGGGTAGCTGTATGATATAATTAATAGCCCCAAATGGCATAGCCTGTACTATACTATTTCATGGCTATGACTTTAATCAAAGGAGAGATGTAAAATGGGTTATATTCTTAACAAGGATCAGTGGGACATCGTTAATCTGGCGAAGGACTATGCAGAAAAGAAAGTTATGCCGCTCGTACCGGAACTGGACAACGCTCCGGAACTGACACCGGAAACAGAAGAAGGCAAAAAACTTCTTGAACTCTACAAAGGCGCTGTTGACCTCGGCCTGACGGCTCTGGAAATTCCGGAAGAATACGGCGGTCTCGGCCAGGACTACTATACAGTAGCCGCTGCATACGAAGAACTGTCCAAGGTTGATGCTGGCTTTGCTACAGCAGTAGCTGCTTCCTCCCTCGGCCTGAAACCGATTCTGCAGCACGGCAATGATGAACAGAAAAAACTCTATGCTGATTTCCTCAATGGCGAAAAAACGTCTGAAAAAGCTCCGGTACCGGGCTTCTGCGCATTCTGCTTAACTGAACCGGATGCTGGTTCTGATGCTTCCAACAGCAAAACAACAGCTAAAAAAGTTGGCGACGAATATATCATCGACGGCACGAAATGCTTCATCACCAACGGCGGCGTTGCTTCCGTTTACACCGTATTCGCTGTAACCGATAAATCGAAGGGCGTAAAAGGCATCTCCGCTTTCATCGTAGAACGTGACCGCGAAGGCGTTTCCATTGGCGCTGAAGAAAACAAGATGGGCATCCGTCTCTCCAACACGACGGAAGTTATCTTCCAGGACGTTCATATCCCGGCTGACCACCTCGTAGGCGAAGAAGGCAAAGGCTTCATCTATGCTATGCAGACACTGGACCTCGCTCGTCCTATGATCGGCTCCCTGGCAGTTGGTATTGCCCAGCGCGGTATCGACGAAGCTGTTAAATACGCTCAGGTTCGTCAGACATTCGGCAAACCGATCATCAAACACGAAGCTATCGCTTTCAAACTGGCTGATATGGATATCCAGACAGAAGTTGGTCGTTCCTCTATCATCAACTTCCTCAACAAATACTATGATGAAAGAAAGAATGGCCGTTACAACTACTCCCGTGAAGCTGCTATCTGCAAATGCTTCTGCGGCGATATGTGCGTACAGGTAGCTCTCGACGCTATCCAGATCCTCGGTGGTTTCGGCTACAGCCGTGAATATCCGGTTGAAAAACTCGTTCGTGATGCTAAGATCATGCAGATCTATGAAGGCACCAACGAAGTACAGAGAATCGTCATCTCCGGCCAGATTACGAAGAAACACTAAGTTCATAGCTGGTACAACGGTCACATGCTTTGGCATGTGGCCGTTTTTTTGGTAAAGCGCTGATGGCACAGACAAAAGACATTGCTAAGGGTGAAACAGAAGTGGTAAAATAAAAATTACGTATAAAATACTATGGATTTGAGGAGGAACTATGGCTGAATTACTGGCTCCGGCAGGATCACTGGATACGGTACGCGCTGCCATCGATGCGGGTGCCGATGCGATTTATCTGGGAGGAAAGGGATTTAATGCCCGTAAATTTGCTCATAATCTGAATGAAGAAGAAATGACCCAGGCCGTTCGGATGGCCCATCTGGCAGGAGTCAAAATATATGTTACCGTGAATATTCTCATGGCAGATGCTGAAATACCGGATCTGACGGCATATCTCAAACAACTCGATGACCTGGCTGTCGATGGCATCATCGTGCAGGACCTGGCCGTAGCTGCCATCGTCCGCCGTGTCGTACCGCATCTGCCGCTCCATGGCAGTACCCAGATGACCGTATCGGATCTGAATGGCGTGCGCTTCCTGGAACGGCTCGGTTTTACCCAGGTCGTACTGGCCCGGGAACTGCCCCTTACAGAAATCCAATATATTTGTGCCCATGCTCACGCCGCCATTGAAATCTTTATTCACGGCGCCTCCTGCATGGCTTATTCCGGACAATGCCTGATGAGCAGCTTCATTGGCGGCCGCAGCGGGAACCGTGGTGCCTGTGCCCAGCCATGCCGCCTGCCGTATCAGTTGTATGACGGCGATACGGCTCTGACCCGGAACGAATCCTATATACTGAGTCTGAAGGATCTGAATAGTTCCTCCTATATACATGAACTCCTGTCTGCCGGCGTATCATCGCTCAAAATTGAAGGGCGCATGAAAGGCTGTGGATATGTGCGCTCTGTGGTGGGCGCCTATCGGAGTATACTGGACAGCTGGCGTCAGCCTGCGGCAGAGCAGAAACGCTGCCTCAGAGAAGCAGAAGAGCAATTGAACCAAAGTTTCAACCGCACTTATCAGTCAGATTTTTTGAAAGACCATCTGAGCCGCCATACCATAACGGCAGATATACCGGGCAACCGTGTGCCGGACACAGGAGCAGCTGATCCCGGACTGACCCGGAAAATTCCAGTTTATGGCCATGTAGACTGTGATGGACAGGGAAATCTGCGCCTGACTCTTTGGGATGAATCGGGTCACACGGCAGAGGCTGTCTCCTCCTTCCAGCCGGTACTGGCAAACCGCCGGCCGGCAACGCAATCCTGGGTGGAAGGACAGCTGGCCCGGCTGGGAGATACGTGCTTTACTCTGCAAGAAGCGTCTGTCTGGGATGAAAAGTACATGATTCCGGCCAGTATCCTGAATGAACTGCGCCGTGATGCTGCTATCCGCCTGGAGCAGGATATACTGTCCGGCTACGATCGCCCGTCTGCAGGAAGAGTAGAAACGGATATGGCTTTTGTGAGGACGGCATCGATAGCCGATACGGTCCCCTGTATCACTGTGCGCTGTGATTCTCCCATGCAGGCGGAGGCGGCCCTCAAAGCAGGTGCCGGACGGATCATATATGGCGGTGAAACGTACGACCATCATTTCGTGACGGCCCAGGAGTGGAATCACGTGGCTGCCCTTGCCGCATCGTATGGCCGTGAACTCTGGGCGGCGACGCCAAGGGTCATGTGGCCTCGTCAGGCAGCTGCCGTACGGACGGAACTCCGGCTGGCCGCAAAAGCGGGAATTTCCGGCGTCTATGCGGGTAATGTGGGCATATTCCCATTACTGGAATCAGAAGGCCTGTCCCTTCCCTGCAGTGCCGACTGGTCACTCAACATTTTCAATAGTGAAAGTGCGCAGGTCTATATTCATGCTGGATGCTGTGAACTGACGTTGTCTCCAGAACTGACGTTGAAACAGATCAGCCGGATTGTCCGGCACGTACCGGTTCCAGTAGAAGTACTGGCAGAAGGCCGGATCGAAATGATGATTACCGAGTTCTGCCAGGCCGCTGCCTTCCTCAGTAAAGACGGAAAGGGGCACTGTCATGGCGCCTGTGGCGGCCGGCATCTGTCGCTGAAAGACCGCCACGGCATGCATTTCCCTGTCGTGACCGACCCGTTCTGCCGCAATCATATCCTCAATAACCGTGATCTGGATATGGCGCCGTATTATAAGCAATTGCAGGAAGCTCATATCTGCCGGCTGCGCATCGAAGGCCGGGGACGCAGTGCAGACTGGGTATCGGCGCAGACAGCCCGCTATGTACGGCTGCTGGAAGGCAGGGAAACCATGATTCTGGGAAAAGAGGACCAGCATGTCACACGGGGCCATTTCTTCCATGGCATTGTATAAGGAACAACGATAGTGCTTAATTCATGAAATAAAAGGAGCTTTACTCTATATGAATAAACGTAGTATGCGGATTTTGGGATTTTATCAGGTGCAGAACCAGCTTGTCAGGCTGGCTCCGTCACGACTTTCCAAGGAGATTGCCCGCCATCTGCGTCCCGAATCCGATGCAGATACAGTCGAAGCCCGTCTTGCCGATACGGAAGAAGCCTGGCATTGTCTGCAGCGGGAAGCCTCAGTGCCTTTTGGCGGGATTACCGATATCCGTCCGGCGCTGGAAAAGGCTAAACGGGATGTCACCCTCGACGGACAGGATTGCATCGATATCTGGCAGAACGCCCAGCGGTATGGTGAAATCAAGGCATATTTTTCAGAAAAAGAAAGCGATTACCCCCGCCTGTCCGGTCAGGCCTCGGTTATCGGTGATTTTTCCCTTGTCATTCACAAAATTGCCCAGGTATTCGATCAGAATCATCAGATCCGCGATAATGCGTCTGTTGAGCTGCTGCGCCTGAGAACGCGGATTTTTGAACTGGAACGGCAGACGAAACGATACGTTCACAATGTACTGCAGAATAAAGAATACCAGAAATATTTCCAGGATGCCCTGGTTACAGTCCGCAATAACCGGTATGTCATACCGGTAAAGCAGGAATACCGCCATGCCTTTCCCGGTATTGTCCATGATACATCGGCCAGCGGGGCTACGCTGTACATCGAACCCATGGCCATTGTGAACGCCAATAATGACCTGCAGGCTGCCCGTATTGCCGAAACGCGGGAAATCGAGAAGATTTTCCGCCGCCTGACAGCTCTTATTGCCGGGGATTATGAAAATCTCTACGACAGCACCTATGCCGTCGGGCAGCTGGAATTCATCTTTGCCAAGGCGCAGCTGGCTCTTTCTATGAAAGCGACACGGCCGGTTATTTCCAAAAGGCGGATGGTAAAGCTCATCCAGGCGCGGCATCCGCTGATTGACGCCGCAAAGGTCGTACCCAATACGATTATTATAGGAGGGGAATACCGGATTCTGCTCATCACCGGGTCGAATACGGGGGGCAAGACCGTATCCATGAAGACCCTGGGCCTTCTGGTACTCATGCATCAGGCCGGACTATTCCTGCCCGTCATGGAAGGGTCGGAGCTGCCCGTATTCCGGGACGTTTTTTCCGATATTGGCGACGAACAGGATATTTCCCAGAACCTGAGTACCTTTTCCAGCCATATGAAGCAGCTGATTTATATCCTGAAACATTGCGGCCCCGATGACCTGATCCTGGCGGATGAACTGGGATCGGGGACGGATCCTGCCGAAGGCAGTGCCATTGCCATCGCCATCTTAAAGGATTTGTACACTAAGGGCTCCTATGTCATGGTGACGACTCATTATAATGATTTGAAAAACTTTGCCTATAATACGCCGGGGATTGAAAATGGTCACGTCGAATTCGATGTCAATACCCTGAAGCCGACGTATAAGCTGCGCATCGGCTCGGCAGGCAGTTCCCATGCCTTCAGCATCAGCGAACGGCTGGGCATGCCCAAAGAAATCCTCGATGAAGCGAGGGAACTGCGCAGCAGGGCCCAGGATGTCGATATGGAAGCCATCCTGACCAAACTCAATGCCCAGTCCAAACGAATGGATGAAGAAGAACAGGAGCTGCAGGCGAAACTGGCCAGGGCGCGTCAGACCGAAGAAGAACTCCGCAGGGAAAAAGAAAAGGTAAGTTCTAAAAGACAGGATATCATCGATTCCAGCCGGCGGCAGGCCGTCGATATGAAACGCAATCTGCGTCTGGAAGCGGAAAAAATCATCCGGGAATTAAAGGCCCAATCGAAGGAATCACTGAGCGAAAAAGAACGGATGAAGGCCATCGAACAGGCCCGTCGTGCCATCCAGCAGATTTCCCTGCCAGAAGCAGAGAAACCTCATCGCGACCCTATCGATCCGGCACAGCTCAAAACGGGCCAGCAGGTTTATATCAATTCCCTCGATGGACTCGGGACGGTAGAAGAAATCCATGGCAGGAAGGTGACTGTTTCCGTGCGCGGCATGACCGTCCGCGTCAAGATACAGGATATCAGTGCGCCTTATCTGTCAGAACTAAAGAAAGAACAGCAGGAAGAAAAGAGAGAGCAGAGCCGTTCGTCCTTCCGGCCTATCCGGACTGGAGCGGTTGCGACGGAACTCAACATCATCGGCAAGACCGGGCCCGAAGCGATTCCTGAAATCGAACGGTTCCTCGATCAGGCTCTGGCTGCCGGGTTCAGTCCGGTCCGTATCATCCACGGAAAAGGCAGCGGGGCCCTGCGAAGAGCCGTCCATGCATTCCTGGATGAACAGCCCTTTGTCAAACAATATAAGCTTGACGATGCCCAGAATGGCGGCGACGGTGTAACATTGGTATATTTTTAGTACAGTAAAGAGACGCGGAATCGTGATAGAACAGAAGGTTCCGTGTCTTTTTTATATTTACAAATGTCCATATTGATGATAGTATATTGTCATAGATTTTTTTGTTGTAGTATGTTAGAATGGGTTCACAAAGGGATATTTTTTATGTTTTCTTATAAAATAGGAAAATATAATAAGAAATGGAGGAAAGTATATGAATCTATTACGCCGCAAATCCTTTGATGATTTGCTGGCCCATACCCAGGAAAAAAAGCTGACAAAGGCATTGGGCGCCTTTGACATTACCCTCATGGGGCTGGGAATCATCATCGGCACGGGGATTTTTGTTCTGACTGGTATCGGAGCTGCCAAATACGCCGGACCGGGACTCATGCTGTCTTTCGTATTTGCCGCCATAACCTGCGCGTTTGTCTGCCTGGCTTATTCCGAACTGGCATCCTTTCTCCCCGTATCGGGAAGCTCGTATACGTACGCTTATGCATCCCTGGGAGAAATTTTTGGCTGGTGGGTCGGCTGGAGTCTGATCCTGGAATATTCTGTCGGCGCCAGTGCCGTTGCCGGTGGCTGGTCTGCTTATTTTGTCGGTATTCTTCACTCCTGCGGCATCGACCTGCCAAAGGCCCTTACCAGCGTTCCTGCCGACGGGGGCATCATCAATCTTCCCGCCGTGCTCATCGTCCTGCTGGCAACGGCCCTTCTCGTCGTCGGTGTCCGGGAAAGCGCCAAGGTCAACCGCATTCTCGTCTTCGTCAAAATCGGCACCATATTCCTGTTTTTATTCCTGGCAGCTCCGCACATTGAACCGGCCAACTGGCAGCCGTTCCTGCCGTTTGGCATGCAGGGTGTATTTGCCGGCACAGCCGTCTTGTTTTTTGCCTATCTCGGGTTTGATGCCCTGTCTACGGCAGCTGAAGAAACGAAGAATCCGAAACGGGATATGCCCATTGGGATCATCCTGGCCCTGGCTATCTGTACCATCCTGTATATCGCCGTCTGCGCGGCCATGACCGGCGTCGTGCCTTATCCGATGCTGGATACAGCCGCTCCTGCTTCCTATGTCCTCGAATATATCGGCCTCCATCTGGGATCGGCTATCGTAGGTACGGGCGCCATCTGCGGTCTTTCCACGGTCGTCCTGGGCATGCTCTTTGCCCAGAGCCGCGCTCTCTATTCCATGAGCCGCGACGGCCTAATGCCCATGAGCCTCTATAAAGTGCATCCTAAATTCCATACGCCCTATATCATTCAGATTATCATCGGTGTTGTCGTAGCCTGCATTACGGGATTTACGCCCATACACATCGTAGCGGAAACATGCAGTGCCGGCACGATTTTTGCCTTCCTTTGCTCCTGTGTGGGCATCCTCATCCTGCGCCGTGTCTATCCCGACAAACCGCGCGGATTCCGCTGCCCCGCCGTGCACATCATCGCTCCCCTGGGGTTTATCTGTTGTGCCTTCATTTTCTCTGAATTGTCTCCCCATACGCTCATCCTCTTTGGCGGCTGGTCCGTACTGGGACTGCTGATTTACCTCGTATACGGCAACCGTCACAGCGTATTGCAGAAAGAGGAAGCAGGAAAATAGGTGCCTTTACATTTACCATAATCTCCTTTAAACTCAAAAAGCTGTCGCATATCAGTTTGCCTGATGCGACAGCTTTCTTACTTACATGGTATCTCCCGGACCCCTGCGGGCCTGATGGTTTACAGTTTTATTTTGGAAAAGACTTCACCGATGGGGTCATGGAGTACCAGATCGGCCGTATGGTCCATATCGGTGCTCGATTTGTTGATGAGTACCAGTTTGTGGCCGTGATAGTAGCGCACGAGGCCGGCAGCCGGATAGACGACGAGGCTGGTACCGCCGATGATGAGCATATCGGCATGACTGATGTAGTATAGTGATTGTTCGATGACATCATTGTCCAGGCCTTCTTCGTAGAGGACGACATCGGGCTTGATGGTGCCGCCGCAGGCATCACATTTGGGGATGCCTGTCGTCTGGTTGATGTATTGGGCATCAAAGAATTTATGGCAGTGCTGGCAGAAATTGCGGTGGATACTGCCGTGCAGTTCCAGGACGTTTTTACTGCCGCCTTTCTGATGGAGACCGTCGATATTCTGGGTAATGACGGCTTTCAGCTTGCCCGCCTGTTCCAGTTCAGCCAGCTTTTTGTGGGCCATATTCGGCTGGGCCGAAAGGGACGCGTTCAGGATTTTGTCCCGGTAGAACCGGTAAAATTCATCGGTGTGCTGTTCATAAAACGTGTGGGACAGCATCGTTTCCGGCGGATATTTGTAATGCTGGTTATACAGCCCGTCTTTACTGCGGAAATCAGGGATGCCGCTTTCTGTGGAAACGCCGGCACCGCCGAAAAATACAATATTGTCTGAATCGTGGACCATCTGAAGAAATGTATCAATAGCAGACATAGAAACCGCTCCTTTCCAAACGCGAAAAACCACCTCTGAAACGATCTATACATCAAAATGAGTGTTTAGCAGCGAAATGCCTGAGCTGGTGCGGAATACCTTATCCCGGAAGGTGCGGATAGCGTCTTTATCCAGCCCATCTTCATAGGCATTGACCAGGAAATCGGCTTCCAGCAGGATCTGATAATCAGGACCATCAATCCCCGTGTAGGTGTGATGATGGCCGATGAGCCAGCAGACCCGGTCAGTAAACGAAGGAGAGCAGGAGAACGGTTCCAGCAGCTTGCGGGCAATGGCCGGTCCTTCCAGTTCCTGGTACTTACCAGAGGAGCTGCCATATTTTTCTTCTGCCGCGTGGATTCCAATATCGTGGAGTACGGCTGCGGTTACCAGGATTTCCTGCGTATCTGCCGGGAGATGTTCCAGCTGCCCGATGAGGTCTGCATAGGCATAGACTTTGAGGAAATGCTGGATGCGGCGGGCATCGCCGTGATCGTAGGCAACGGCTGCTTCTATCAGTTTGGGAATGTTCACATGTATGCCACCTTTCACATAGGTATGTATCTGTCCTTATTATACACTATTTACAGGCCGGGGGATACAAAAGAAATAATCAGAATGATATAGTTATCCTTTTTTCCCTTCCGGCAGTATTTTGGCCAGGACGACGTGGTACCGTTCGTTATATTTCTTGATGGATGCATTGATTTTTTTCCGGATGGCAATGATGTTTTCTTCGGAATATTCCTCTGGCGGAATGTGCAGGTCACAGATAATATTCGGGTGGCGCGCACCGGCAGTAAAGCGGAGATTGTCCGTATGATACTGGGGATATTCCGTCTGGATCAGCGTATCGATATCATGCTTCATGGCCGCAATGATTTTCTGGTCTGTGCAAAGGGGATCCATGTGGACATTGATATTGATCTGGAATTTTTCTTTCAGGATGTCTTCCAGTTCGTCTACGGCCGAATGGACTTCCACAATATCAGACGTATCGGGTACTTCCACATGAATGGAAGCATACGTGCGCCCGGGACCGTAGTCGTGGATCTTCAGATCATGGACGCCGACGACATAAGGACAATGCAGGGCGCAGTCGGTGATTCCCTGCACCAGTTCAGGGTCCGGAGCCTTGCCGAGGAGGATGTTGACGACTTCCTTTGCCAGGCTCCCACCGGAATAGAGGATGAGCAGCCCGATGAGCGTACCGGCTGTAGCATCGATGGGAAGTGTCGTGAACTGTTGGGCAATGGTAGCGATGAGGACGCCTGTCGTGGCGATGGCATCGTTGATGCTGTCCGAGGCCGTTGCTTCATTGACACTGGAGTGGATTTTACGGGCAATGTAGCGGTTATACAGGCACATCCATCCTTTGACGGCAATGGATGCGACGAGGACGGCGACGCCCCATAGAGAAAAATCCAGCTCTTCCGGTTCAAAGAATTTCATGACCGACGCTTCACAGAGTTTGTATCCGACGATGAGAATCAGAATGGCAATGGTAAGGGAAGCCAGGTATTCAAACCGCCCATGACCAAAGGGATGGTCTTCGTCAGGAGGACGATTGCTCAGTTTGGCGCTTATAATAGATATAAAAGAAGACCCCATATCACTGAGGTTATTGAAGGCATCGGAAATAATAGCGATGCTGCCACTGGTCATGCCGACAAGGAATTTTCCGATGAACAGGAATAAATTGCAGATAATGCCAAGTACACCGCCGACAATACTGTATTGTTCGCGGACCTTTTTATCCGTCGTATTGGTGTAGTCATTCACGGTATGGCGGATGATATACTCAATCATACATATCGCCTCTTTGTTATTCTCAATATCTTTATCATTGTAGCACGAAAAGAACAGGTTGTGTAGAGATATCATGAGAAATGAGAAAAAGTATACTGGATATACAGCCTTGTTTTTGCTATCTCAGTTTGACAAATGGTGTAGAATTTTGTAGTATAAAAGGGCACAGTGATTGATATGTGTCTGTGAATTTGTACGGTGGAGGGTTCAGTCGATATGAGTTTACAATATGTAAAAGGCAGTTATATGGATGAAGTCATGTACGGTGACAAGCCTGTATTGTTTACGCTCGAAGGTCTCGGTGAGGACCAGAAGGAAGAGGCCGAACGGTATAGCAAGAAAATATGGGACTGGATTCATCAGCATCATGTCCGTGTATTGGCCCATGCACCGCTCATTGCCAATTTCAAGAATAAGAAATGGCGTTCTGACGGGGAACCGGAAATATCTGCTGAAGAAATCCGGGGATATCTGAAACATATCAACTCCGTCTATGTTACCTATCGCGGCGGGTTCGATATTTTCTTTGATACGAACGAGCTGTTCCAGGAACGGTCCATCGTCGTACGGGTTGGAAAAAATTTTGTTTTTGAAGGATTCAGTCTTTTGTAAAACATTGTAGAAAATACGGTTCTATGTTACAATAATACCAGTTATATTAGAGAGGTGAATACCATGGCAAAACACATCATTACGATCAATACAGAATCTATCCAGAAGACGGCTCAGCACGCCGGCTGCAGCGAATGCCAGACTTCCTGCCAGTCCGCCTGCAAAACGTCCTGCACAGTAGGCAATCAGGTCTGCACAAAATAAGGTTGAACATTGAGGGGACACCCTTTACCGGAAGGTAAAGGGTATTCTTTTTGTATGGAGGAACTATGTCTGAACAAATCAATCCGATGATCCATAAATATTGCCAGAATGGAACGTATATGCTGCTCGATGTCAACAGCGGCATCATCAATGTCATCGACAAGGTGACTTACGATATTCTCGACATCTATGACGGCACCAACAAGGATGCCGTCTATGAAGCACTGGGGACGACCTATTCCCAAAGAGAACTCGATGAATCTCTGGCAGAACTGGATGAACTGATCGGAAAGGAAATGCTTTTTGCACCGATGTGCGACAATTTCAAAGTCGTGGCAGAGGAAGAACCGGTCATCAAATCCCTGTGCCTCAATATCGCCCACGACTGTAATCTGCGCTGCAAATACTGTTTTGCGTCCCAGGGCGATTATGACACGCATAAACGGGAACTCATGAGCTTCGACGTGGCAAAACGGGCTGTCGATCTGCTCATCAGGAGTACGGAAGGCAAGCGGCAGCACTGTGAAATCGATTTCTTCGGCGGCGAACCGCTCATGAATTTCGATGTGGTGAAACAGACCATTGAATATATCCGGGAACAGGAAAAAATCCACAATAAGATTTTTAAACTGTCGCTTACGACGAATGGGATGCTACTCGACCCGGCCAAGGTGAAATACCTGACCGACCAGCACATCAGCCTGATCCTCAGTCTCGATGGCCGTCCGGAAGTACACAACCGCATGCGCCCCGATGCAGGCGGCCGTGATTCCTATGATACCTGCGCCAGGAATCAGGTCTATGCAGCCAAACACCGCAATGGAGAAGAATATTACGTCCGTGGCACCTATACCAAATACAACCTGGATTTTACGGAAGATGTCCGGCATATGGCCGACCTGGGCTTTGAAGGGCTTTCCATGGAACCCGTTGTCGGAGACGACCTGTCGTATGCTATCACCGATGACGACCTTCCCCGCATTTTTGATGAATACGACCGGCTTACCGATTTTTATCTCCAGCGCTATGATGAAGGCCGTCCGTTCATTTATTACCACTTTATCATGGACCTGTACCGCGGTCCCTGCATTGCCAAACGGCTGCGCGGCTGCGGCGCCGGCCATGAATATATGTGTGTCGTCCCCAATGGCGATATCTATCCCTGCCACCAGTTCGTAGGACAGGACGGATACGTCATCGGCAACGTTTATGAAGGCGTGACCAATGATACGCTGCCGGCGTTGTTCCGCGATATGCATGTCCTCAACAAGCCGGAATGCTGTAAGTGCTGGGCCAAGTTTTTCTGCAGCGGCGGATGCCACGCCAACAATATCAAGTATGGCGGCAATATCCAGACGCCCTATGAACTAAGCTGCCGGATCCAGAAAAAGCGCATCGAATGTGCTATGTATATCCAGGCAAAACTGGCCATGAAGCGGCAGGAAGCCGCACAGGAGTGATGATATGGTCCGCAGGATAAACATATTTCTCTGGCTTGTCGTATTTTTTTATCTGATTTACGCGATGGTCATGGAAGGGCCGACGGCTAAGATGATCGGCCTGCTGGTGCTGGCAATCCTCGCCGTCATAGCCCAGATTATCGGGCGTCGCCGGCAGAAGAAATAAGTGGACGGGGCTGTATGGGCAGCCCCGTTTTCTTGCAGGACATAGCGCTTTTTTTTAAATTGCATAATAAAATGTACCAAAAGAGTTGACTTTAATCCCGTATTGGAGTAATCTTATGTGTAGCTAAAGAGTATACATTACAGATTAGCTCTGATACGGTTTAAAAAGTTTCATAGGAGTGATACAACATGAGCGAATTACTGAGAGTAGAAGGATTACATATCGCCGTAGAAGGCAAAGAAATCCTGAAAGGTCTCGATTTAACGATTAATACAGGGGAAACCCACGTTATCATGGGTTCCAATGGCGCCGGCAAATCGACGCTGTTCAATGCGATTATGGGCAATCCGAAATATGTCGTAACAGCAGGCAGGATTTTCTTTGAAGGAAAGGATATTACTGACGCCCCCGTCAATGAACGCGCCAAAGCCGGTATTTTTATGGCATTCCAGCAGCCTATTGCTGTACAGGGCATTTCCGTTGAAAATTTCATCCGTAATGCCAAGAGCACTGTTTCGGGACAGCAGCAGCGCATCATGCCATTCCGCAGAAAGCTCCATGCCCAGATGGAACAGCTGAAAATGGACAAATCCTATGCCGAACGGTATGTCAATGACGGCTTTTCCGGTGGTGAACGGAAGAAAACAGAAATTCTCCAGATGTGCATGCTCGAACCGAAACTTACGATGCTCGATGAAATCGATTCGGGCCTCGATGTCGATGCCGTCCGCATCGTTTCGGAAACGGTATCCCAGTATCATAATGAAACCAATTCTATCCTGGTCATTACCCATCATAGCGAAATCCTGCAGCATCTCAAACCGGATTTCGTTCACGTCCTCATCAATGGCCGCATTGTCAAGAGCGGTGACGCATCGCTCATCCAGACCATTGAAGCCAACGGGTACGAAGCTTTCAGAGGACAGGCTGAATAGGAGGCAGGACTATGGCTGATGAAAAAGAAAAGCTGGTCGAAGAACGGGAAGAAAAACTGAACGCAGAACGTCAGAAAATCGATACCTTCTCCGATTTCGGCAATATGTATAATTTTAAAAAGGATTTTAACTATTCCTACAAGACGGAAGCAGGGCTCACGGAAGACATTGTCCGCGAAATTTCGGAAAAGAAACACGAACCGCAGTGGATGCTCGATTTCCGCCTCAAATCCCTCGATATTTTTAATCACATGGAATATCCTGACTGGGGACCGGATATCAGTGGCCTCGATATGGACAATATCGTCACCTACGTCCGCCCCAATGCCCAGATGAAAGCCAACTGGGATGATGTTCCCGATGATATCAAAGATACGTTCGACCGCCTGGGCATCCCCGAAGCGGAAAAGACGTCTCTGGCCGGCGTCGGCGCCCAGTACGACTCGGAAGTCGTCTATCACAGCATCCAGGACGAACTGGTACAGCAGGGGGTCGTCTACACGGATTTTGATTCGGCTCTGGAAAAGTACGAAGATATCGTCAAGGCCCATTTCATGAAACTCGTACCGCCGACGGATCATAAATTCGCTGCCCTCCATGGCGCCGTCTGGTCTGGTGGCTCCTTCGTCTATGTACCGGCCGGTGTCGATGTGTCCATCCCCCTGCAGAGCTATTTCCGCCTCAATGCACCGGGGGCAGGCCAGTTTGAACACACCATGATCATCGTAGAAAAGGGTGCCAAAGTACACTTCATCGAAGGCTGTTCGGCACCGAAATACAACGTGGCCAACCTCCATGCCGGCTGCGTCGAACTCTTCATCGGCGACGACGCGACGCTGACCTATTCGACCATCGAAAACTGGTCCAAGAACATGTACAACCTCAATACGAAACGGGCCATCGTCGGCAAGAACGGGACCATCAACTGGGTTACCGGTTCCTTTGGTTCCCACACGTCCTGTCTCTATCCTATGAGCATCCTTCAGGGAGAAGGAGCACACTGCGAATTTACGGGTGTTACCTTCGCCGGCAAGGGGCAGTATCTCGATACGGGTTCCAAAGTCGTTCACAATGCACCTCATACGACGAGCAACATCAATTCCAAATCCATCAGCAAGAGCGGCGGCGTCTGCATCTATCGCGGCAGCGTCGTCATCAATCCCAAGGCAGAAGGATCCAAAGCCAATGTCAGCTGTGAATCGCTGATGCTGGACGAACAGTCCCAGTCCGATACGATCCCGGCTATCGTCGTCAAGAACGACAACATCGACCTGGGCCACGAAGCCTCTATCGGCCGTATTTCCGATGAAGCGATTTTCTATCTCATGAGCCGCGGCCTCAGCGAAGATGAAGCCCGGGCCATGCTCGTACGTGGATTCGTAGAACCGGTTTCCAAGGCACTGCCGTTAGAATATGCTGTTGAAATGAATAACCTGATCAACCTCGAACTCAAAGGTTCGTTGAAATAAGGGAGGAGGAGAAGAATGGCAAAAGATAAAGCAGTCGTACAATATAATCAGCTTCCGCGTCCTACCTTCCGCTGGATGAAAGTCAATCACCTCGATTTAGAACCTCTGGCACAGCAGTCCGTCCTTTCCTACACGCCGGCTGAACGCCATACCGGTGATGCCGCCGTGTCCTTTTATACAGGCCGGCAGGTACCGGAACTGGGTGATTTCCAGGGGGCCAATGAAAAAGATCTCAAAAAGGCTCTCAATGAAAGCAATACAGGCTGTGCCGTAACAGTTGGTGACGGTCAGAAAGGCACCGTATGGCTCGATTATACGGTCAGCGCCGCTGTCCCGCAGATTACGGGCCAGCTCAGCATCCAGGCCGGAGACCACAGCGACCTCACCGTATACCTGATTTTTGACGGCGATGCTGCCGGCGGATACGTCAATTTCCTGACCTATGTCAAGACCGGTGAACAGGCCCACGTCAAAATCAGCAAAGTCCAGCTCCACGGTCATCACGTCCGTCACGTTGAACATCGTTATGCTGATGCCGGCAAAGAAAGCACCATCGATTATGTCAGTGCCGAAATCGGGGCCAAAGCGGCCATCGTCTACTATAAGACGGATTTGATGCATGATGAAAGCAATTTCAACAGTCAGGCCATGTATCTGGGAAATGACGACCAGATTGTCGATTTTTCCTACTGGGTACCGACAAAAGGCGTTAAGACCAACACGGATATCCTGACGACGGGGGCCCTCCTCGATACGTCGAAGAAATACTTCCGCGGTACCATTGATTTCCTCCGCGGTGGCAAAAAAGCCGTCGGATCTGAATCGGATACATGCATCCTGCTGAGCCCCAACGTCCATTCTATTTCGGTTCCACTGCTGCTGTGCAAGGAAGACGACGTCGTCGGCAATCATGCATCCAGTGCCGGCCAGATCGATAAGGACAAGCTGTTTTACCTCATGAGCCGCGGCTTCAATGAAGCCGGAGCCCAGCTGATCATCGTCGAATCCAATATCCGCCCGGTCATCGATAAGCTGGGAGATACGGATTTAGAAAATAAAGTTCTGCAGGCTGTACGGGAAAAGATGCAGTTCTGCTACAAGAAAGGTGATTGCCATGCTAAATGTACGCAAAGATTTCCCCATCTTGACTAAAGTTCATAATGGTCATCAGATCGTTTATTTTGACAATGCGGCGACGACGCAGAAGCCGTACCAGGTCATTCATGCCATCGTAGACCTTCTGGAACATCACAATGGCAATCCCCATCGCGGTGCCCATATCCTGAGCATCGAAGCCGGCGAAGTCTATGATGAAGCCCGCGAAGCCGTACGCCGCTTCATCAATGCCGCATCGAGTGAAGAAGTCGTCTTCGTCCGCAACACGACGGAAGCCCTGAACCTCATTGCCCGCAGCTATGCTGAACCGAAACTGAAAAAAGGCGATAAAATCGTCATTCCTATTTCGGAACATCATTCCAATCTGGTTACATGGCAGCGTGTCTGCCAGAAGACCGGGGCCGAACTGGTCTATATGTACCTCGACAAGGAAGGCCATTTCACCCCGGAAGATCTGGCCAAAATCGATGACAAGACGAAAATCGTTTCCTTTGCCGCCGTCAGCAATGTCTTTGGCATGAAACGGCCCGTAAAGGACCTCGTCGCCAGAGCTCATGCCGTAGGAGCCATTGCCATCGTCGATGGCGCCCAGTCCACGCCTCATATGAAGACGGACGTACAGGATCTGGATTGCGATTTCTTCGTATTCTCCGGTCACAAGATGTGCGGCTCTGCCAGCACGGGCGTGCTCTACGGCAAGAAAGCCATCCTGGAAGGAATGGAACCGTTCCTCCTGGGCGGCGATATGATTGAATACGTACAGGAACAGTCCACGACGTTTAATGAACTGCCCTTTAAATTTGAAGCCGGTTCCCAGAACGTAGAAGGTGCCGTCGCCCTTCACGCCGCTATCGATTATCTCGAAAATATCGGCATGGACAATATTGAAGCCCATGAATACGAACTGACGAAACACTGTCTGGAAGGGATGAAGAAGATTCCCCATATCCACATCATCGGCAGTACGGATCCGGAAGAAAAGACCGGTGTCATCACCTTTACCATCGACGGCGTCCATCCTCATGATGCGGCTACGATTCTCGACAGCTTCGGCATTGCCATCCGTTCGGGCCACCATTGTGCCCAGCCGCTCGGCGCCCATCTCGGCGTAGAAGCGTCCAACCGTGCCAGCTTCTATATCTACAACACCCTCGAAGAAGTGGATTACTTCCTGGAAAAACTGCCCCTCGTCCGCAAGCAGATGGGTTTCAAAGATTAAGGAGATAGAAGAATCATGGAAAATATGAACGAATTGTATTCCGACATCATCCTGGAACACAACCAGTGTCAGGAAAATAAGCATCCTCTCGATGGTGCCAATCTCAGCGAACACGGCCACAACCCGAGCTGTGGTGACGATATTACGCTGCAGGCTGATATTCAGGACGGAGTCATCAAAGATGCCGCCTATACGGGCCATGGCTGTGCTATCAGCCAGGCTTCGGCTGACATCATGATCGACCTCATCAAGGGCAAGACCGTCGAAGAAGCGCTGCGCCTGGTCAACCTTTTCCTGGAAATGATCAAGCGGGAAGTGACCGACGACGACAAGCTGGAAGAACTGGAAGATGCCATTGCCCTCAAGAATATCTCCAATATGCCGGCCCGCGTAAAATGCGCCGTCCTGGCATGGCATACGTTGAAAGATGCTCTGGAACGGGAAGGAAAATAGCAGTCAGCAAGTCAGCTGCCAGCAGCTAGTGGTTCTGCGTATAGAAAAACAGGCTGTCCCATTAAGTAGAAGTGCTTAATGGGACAGCCTGTTTTGGCATTAACATCAAACCTCAAACTATTTCTGCATGGCGTCTTCTGTGTCCCGGCTGCCTTTCCACTGGATGAGGATGAAGGCGATGAGGGCGATGGCGAAGGCGATGACGCTGGTCATCTGGGCTGATTTCAGGCCCAGTGTCAGGTTGACGTAGTCGCCGCGGAGGAATTCCAGGAAGAAGCGTTCGATGGCGTAGAGCATGACGTACAGGCAGAATACCTGTCCTTTCTTGTGAGGAAAGGCGCTGTAAAAGAGAAGGAGAACAAAAATCAGGATATCCCCCTGTCCTTCCCAGACTTCGGCCGGCCAGAGAGGCTGGTTCCCGTACGTATGGTAGGCCAGGGTCGTATCGGGGTAAACGATGCCAAAATTCCCGCCTGTAGGATGACCGAAGGCGTCGCCGTTCATGAGATTGGCCATGCGGCCGACGGACTGGCCCAGGATGATGGCCGGCGCCAGGAGATCGGCAAAGGCCCAGGTGTCGATGTGATGATACTTCGTGTAGAGGATGCCAGCAATGGCTCCGAATAACAGGCCGCCCTGGATGGCCATGCCGCCCTGCCAGACATAGGGGATTTCTGTGAGATGATTGTGGTAGTAAGCCCAGTCAAAAAAGAATACGTCCCAGAGCCGTCCGCCGACGATACCCGACAGGCCGCAGTACATGGTAAAGTCGAATATATGGACATGCCAGCCCCGTCCGTCCCGCTTCATGATGTAATATCCCGTAATGCCGGCCGAGATGATTCCCAGCATAAATAACAGGCCATAGGCCCGTATGGGGAAGGACCCGATAAAAAATAGATATTGATGCATAAAAAATGCCGCTCCTTTGTGATATAATGAAGACTGCTGTATGGATACAGCTGATTCATTATACAACAGAGACGGTCATTAGGGAAGCCGCTCTCGAAGATGAGGAGAACACACCATGCATAGACATAACATAAAAAAAATCTGCCTTGCCCTCCTGGTGGCCTGCTCGGCCGCTACAGGGGCTCTGGCAGCGCCAAAAGCAGACAGTACAGCCGGAAAAGCGGAAGATCCGGTCTTTTCGGTTCCCGTCGTGGAGAACCCCATTTCCAGTCAGGATATCAAGGATCTGCAGATTGTAGAAGATGGCAAACGCTGGCTGGTCCGTGACAAGGCGCTGCAGCAATACGGCATTTATCCCAATCGCACGAAAAAAGGCCAGTACTGGTTCCGCCTTCCTGCTGCCGCAGACGGGAAGATGCTGTGGCAGGACCGCAATGTGAGCCTGACATTGCCGGGAACAGAAAGCAAGGAAGGGCGCAACATCAGCATTTCCCACGTACGCCGCCCCCTGGGCATCAGCTATGTCCTCGAACCGGATCACATGGAACTGCTGCCGGCACCGCGGCCGGAACGGTCTGCCCTGGAATTGCGCCAGCAGCCCCTGCCCGAGGGGGAGGTCATGAAAAAATATGGCCGTGATGCCCTGGGCATGGTGCTGCTTTGGGACCCGGTCATGGATGAAAACGCACCGGTACCGCCCCTGCGGACGAAACAGCCCGTCGTATCCCCCTGCGCCTTCCGTATCACCAAAGACGGCGTCCTCCTCAGAAATCCCGATTTCGATACGCTCCTCATGGAATGGAAAGCCAAAGGATATGCTGTCTGGCCGCTGGTCGATAACAATTTCAATCCCGGCCAGACCCATGACATCCTGAGCCGGAAAGAACTGCGGGAACAGCTCATCAAGGAACTCATCGGCTATGGCATTCTCTATGAATTTTCCGGGTATAATATTGACTTTGAAAATGTCAATTACAGTGATAAAGGACTGCTTACCCAGTTTGTCCGTGAATTTTCCGATGCCGCCCGGACGTACGGGCTGAAAACGTCCATCGATGTGACACCTCTGTCGGACAGTCCCAACTGGTCCCTCGTATACGACCGGGCCGCCCTGGGACAAAGCGTCGATTACGTCATGCTCATGGCCTATGACCAGGTGGGACGCACCAGTCCCGTGGCAGGGCCGACGGCGACCTATCCCTGGGTGCAGACGGCCATAGAAAATACGCTGAAATTCGTTCCTGCTGACAAAGTCATACTGGGTATGCCCCTTTATATGCGGATCTGGTATGAAGCCGACGATGGAAAAAACCTGCCCAAAGACATAGAAAGCTGGCCCGTATCCGTCAAAGCATCTGCTCAGACAGGAGTGGCATCTGCTCAGGCAGGAGCAGCGCCTGCCCGGACAGGCACAGCAAAGGCGAAGCCGAAATTGTTCGTCCGTACCCTCACCATGGCCGACAGCCACCGCGTCCGTGAAAAATATGTATCATCCATTACCTGGGATGCAGATCTCGGACTGTATTACCTTGATACCCGCCTTCTCAAGGGACGGCTGCGCATCTGGTTCGAAGACGAAAAGTCGCTCAAGGAAAAAATCGGCCTCATCCATACGTACCAGCTGGCCGGCGCTTCCTTCTGGCGCAAAGGCTTTGAACCGGAAAACTTTTGGCACGGATTTGCGAAACATGAATTGACTTGACGTATCAACCCCTTTATAATAGAAAGGTCAACAACCTTACCTTCTATTTTATTTGCGACGTGGGGGGTCGAAGAATGGAAAAATATATTCCACAAGAAATAGAAAAGAAATGGCAGAAAATCTGGCTGGATAATAAAGTAGATAAATGCCCGGACGAAAGTGACAAGCCCAAGTACTACGTACTGGAAATGTTCCCGTATCCGTCGGGCAATCTGCATATGGGCCATGTCCGCAACTACGCTATCGGCGACGTCATTGCCCGCTATAGAAGAATGATCGGCTACAACGTCATTCATCCCATGGGATTCGATGCATTCGGCATGCCGGCAGAAAATGCGGCTATCCAGCATAATATCCCGCCTGCAAAGTGGACCTATGACAACATAGCCAATATGGAACGGCAGCAGAAATCCCTGGGCCTGTCCTACGACTGGGACCGTGAAGTTGCCACCTGCCATAAAGAATATTATAAATGGACGCAGTGGATGTTCGAACTGATGTACAAACGTGGCCTGGCATACCGCAAGGAAGCCAAGGTCAACTGGTGCGAACACTGCCATACCGTCCTTGCCAACGAACAGGCTGAAGGCGGCGTATGCTGGCGCTGTGACAATCCGGTCGTCAAGAAAGACCTGAAACAGTGGTTCTTCAAGATTACCGATTATGCCGACCGTCTCCTCGACGATCTGGACAAACTGCCGGGCTGGCCGGAACGGGTCAAGACCATGCAGCGCAACTGGATCGGCCGCAGCGAAGGGGCAAACTTCTTCTTTGATATCCCGGAAATCGGCGAACGGGTAGAACTGTTCTCGACCCGTGTCGATACGATCTTCGGTGCCAGCTTCGTCGTCCTGGCTCCGGAACATCCCTTTGTGGAACGGATCATCAAAGGCAAGCCCAACGAAGCCGAACTGCGCGCTTTCATTGAAAAAATGCGCAACCAGAGCGATATTGAACGTACGTCCGATGATGCCGAAAAAGTCGGCATGTTTACCGGTGCCTATGCCATCAATCCGGTCAATCAGGCAAAAGTACCTATCTGGATTGCCAACTACGTCCTCGTCGATTATGGTACCGGTGCAGTAATGGGGGTTGCCGGCCACGATCAGCGTGACTTTGAATTCTGCAAGAAATACGATATTCCCATCAAATATGTCATCCAGGATCCGGAAGGCAAAATCGACTACGAACACGATGACATCACCGAAGCCTATACAGGCGAAGGCTATCTCATCAATTCCGGTGAATTCAACGGTCTGTCCATCAAAGAAGGGCAGAAAGCCATTACAAAATGGCTCGCCGATCACGACTATGGCCACGCGACGGTAAACTTCCGCCTCCGCGACTGGCTGATTTCCCGTCAGCGCTACTGGGGCGCCCCGATTCCTGTCGTATACTGCGAAAAGTGCGGCGAACAGCTCGTACCGGAAGACCAGCTGCCGGTAGAACTGCCGGAAGACGTCAAATTCACGGCTGGTGCCACGTCTCCGCTGGAAACGAGTGAAAAATTCCTCCATACGACCTGCCCGAAATGCGGCGGCCCGGCCATCCGGGAAACGGATACGATGGATACGTTCCTGTGCTCGTCGTGGTATCATCTGCGCTACACTGATCCGCGCAATACGAAGATGCCTTTCGACCCGAAGAAGGCCAATTACTGGATGAACGTCGATCAGTATATCGGCGGCATTGAACATGCCATCCTCCATCTGATCTATGCCCGCTTCTTCATGAAGGTCCTGTACGATGCCGGCTATGTCGATAAAGTCGAACCGTATGAACGCCTGCTCACCCAGGGGATGGTTCTCCTCGATGGCAGCAAGATGAGTAAATCCAAAGGCAACGTCGTATCGCCGGAAGAAATCGTATCGAAATACGGTGCCGATACAGCCCGCCTGTTCATCCTTTTTGCGGCTCCTCCCGAACGGGATCTGCCCTGGTCCGATACGGGCGTAGAAGGATCGTACCGCTTCCTGAACCGCGTATGGCGCATCGTCTTCCAGTACATGGATCTGGCCAAAGCCGGCGACGACAGCAGCCGTCCCTATACGGAAGCAGAAAAAGCGCTGCGTCTCGTCGAATACACATCCATCCGCAAAGTCACGGTAGATGTCAAGGGGGCCGATGGACATTATGCCCTGAATACGGCAGTCAGCTCCATCATGGAATACGTCAATGCCATGTACAATTATGTGGATAAGAATACGACCATCCGCAAAGATGTGGCCGTAGAAGTCGTAGAAAACCTGCTCAAGATCCTGGCACCGTTTACACCGCATATCACGGCGGAACTGTGGCAGAAAGTCGGCTTTGAAGGCGACGTCCACAAGCAGGACTGGCCGAAAGTCGATGAAAGTGCCCTGAAGGTCGATGAAATCGAACTGCCGATCCAGGTAAACGGCAAAGTACGTGACCGGATCACCGTTCCTGTCGAAATGGATAAAGAACAGCTGCGTGAACTGGCTCTTGCCCGTCCTCATGTCAAGAACTTTACCGATGGCAAACAGGTCGTCAAGTTCATCGTCGTACCGAAGAAAATCATTAATATTGTCGTAAAATAATACAGAAAAGGGGTGCCGCGTGCATCCCTTTTTTTTACTGAAGGAGACGTGCTATGAAAGACAGACTTACTCCCAACCGGACGGTACATCACCTTTCATCCCTCAATAATACGCCCTGTGCCGTCATCCTGCCGATTCTCACCATCGGCGGAAAAGAGCATATCCTGTTTGAAGTGCGGAGCAGCAAACTTGCCTGGCAGCCGCGGGATATCTGCTTTCCCGGCGGGCGCATTGAAAAAAGCGATGCCAGTGCCCTCGATGCAGCCATACGGGAGACGATGGAAGAACTGGGGGTGGAGCGCAGTGATATAGACATACTGGGGCCCCTCGATTATATCGAATCTATGGCAGGCGTCACGGTCTGGCCTTTTGCGGCCCGGATCCGCACGCAGGACTTTACCCTGAGCCGCGGGGAAATCGCCGAAATTTTCACCGCCCCCATTTCGTACCTGCGCTCTGTCCGGCCAGAGGAAAAACATATGGAAATCGCCACCCGGCCCGGTCCGGATTTTCCCGAAGACGTATTGTACAACAGTTTCCGCGGCGACCGCAGCTGGAAACGGCGCAAGACCTATTCGGTCTATATCTACCGCTATCAAAAATGGCCTATCTGGGGCATAACGGCCCATATACTGCGCCATTTCCTGTCCCTGTACCAGGCAGGAGAGGACGCTATGGAAACGCATGGGGACCAAAGGGAGGGCGCAGCCGGATTCTGATATATGGTTATGATTTCACTGCTGGCGTATGACTATACGTCCTTGTACGGATATACAAAATAGCTATAATCATCAGTTAAAAAAGTTACTTTATAAATAAAAGAAGTATTGCATAATCAATTATAAATATTTAATAAACTGCCTTTTGCAATGATAACTATTCAATCATGAAAAAAAGGAATGAATGCATTGTATAAATAGCGGCTTTTTCTATTGATTAAATACGTGAAAAGTTGTACAATGCAGATGTAAGAGCTTGCAGGTCGGATACGTTTGCCTTGTTGCAAGCGACGTTCTGTATAGATAGTGTGAAATTTTTGTATTTATGCAGTATCAACGGCAGGAAAGAAGACCTTTCAGTTTTTACGTAATAGACGTTTAAGGAGAGTGGGAACAGTATGGATTTTAAATTGAATGATCTGCAGAAAGACATCGTTAAAACCGTCCATGATTATTGCGAAAAGAAAATAAAACCGGATATCGGCGAACGCGATCACGCAGGTGATTTTGGCGAAGAACATGTAAAAGCTCTGATGCAGGACATGGGTATTGCCGGTATTTACTATCCTGAAGAATACGGTGGAATGGGCAATGACGGCGGCGATGTACTGACGTACATCCTCTGCGTGGAAGAAATTGCCAAATATGATGCCGGTATGGCAGCAACCGTTTCCGCTTCCATTTCCCTCGGTACCAACCCCATCTGGCAGTATGGTACAGAAGAACAGAAGAAAAAATATCTCGAACCGCTCGTAACGGGTGAAAAACTCGGCGCGTTCTGCCTGACCGAACCGGGTGCCGGCACTGACGCTGCCATGCAGCAGACGACGGCTGTCAAAGATGGCGATCATTACATCCTCAACGGCAACAAGATTTTCATCACCAACGGCGGCAAGGCCGATACGTACATCGTATTTGCCATGACGGATAAATCCAAAGGCACGAAAGGCATTTCCGCCTTTATCGTTGAAAAAGGCTGGGAAGGCTTCACCTTTGGCAAGAAAGAAGACAAACTGGGCATCCATACGTCCCAGACTATGGAACTCATCTTCCAGGATGTCAAAGTTCCGGCAGAAAACCTGCTCGGTGAAGAAGGAAAAGGCTTCATCATCGCCATGCAGACCCTCGACGGCGGCCGTATCGGCATCGCTGCCCAGGCTCTCGGCATTGCTGAATCTGCTCTTGACGACGCTGTCGCCTATTCGAAAGAACGTGTACAGTTCGGTCGTCCGCTCTGCAAATTCCAGAACGTTTCCTTCAAACTGGCTGACATGAAGATGAAGATCGAAGCAGCCCGTCTCCTGGTCTACAAAGCAGCTGAAGCCAAACAGGCCGGCGGCCGCTTCTCCCTGGAAGCTGCCATTGCCAAGAGAATGGCTTCCGATATCGCTATGGAAGTTACGACAGAAGCTGTCCAGATCTTCGGCGGCTATGGCTACACCGAAGATTATCCCGTTGCCCGTCATATGCGCGACGCCAAGATCACGCAGATCTATGAAGGTACCAACGAAGTACAGCTCATGGTTACATCGGGCTTCCTGCTCAAATAACCTATCCTTGTTTATGAGGCAGCCATTAGCGCTGTTGACATAAAAATTATTTTTAGGAGGCAACAGAAATATGGAAATATTGGTATGTGTCAAACAGGTTCCGGACACAGCAGAAGTAAAAATTGATCCCGTAAAACATACCGTCATTCGTGCCGGTGTACCGAACATCTTCAATCCGTTCGACCAGAACGCTTTGGAAGCTGCTCTTCAGTTAAAAGATAACCAGGGCGCAAAGGTAACTTTGCTCTCCATGGGGCCCCCGCAGGCTAAAGACGTTCTCCGTGAAGGTCTGGCTATGGGCGCTGATGAAGCATACCTCCTCACAGACCGCAAAGTCGGCGGTTCCGATACGCTGGCTACAGGCTATTGCCTGGCTCAGGCTGTTAAGAAAGTAGCTGAACTCAAAGGCATCGAACAGTTCGATATCATCCTTTGCGGCAAACAGGCTATTGATGGTGATACGGCACAGGTCGGCCCGCAGATCGCCTGCGAACTCGGCATCCCGCAGATCACCTATGCAGCTGCTATCGAAGTAAACGAAGAAGCTAAATGCGTAAAAGTAAAACAGCAGAACGAAGAAGGCTACATCATTACGGAAGCTAACTTCCCTGTCCTGATTACGGCTGTTAAAGAATTGAACGAACCGCGCTTCCCGACCATCCGTGGCACGATGAAAGCAAAACGTCGCGAAATTCCTGAACTCTCCGCTGATGACGTAAAAGCTGATGAAACCAAGATCGGCCTGAGCGGCTCCCCGACGAAAGTTCGTAAGATTTTCACACCGCCTCAGAGAACACAGGGCCTCATCATTCCTGTTGAAGATGACAACGACCAGGCAGCTGTTGATACCTTGATGGAAAAACTGACTGCTCAGAAAATCATTTAATTCTAAGGAGGAAAAGTGAAAATGGATTTAGCAGAATACAAAGGCATTTATGTCATTGCTGAACAATTCGAAGGCAAATTGCGCAACGTATCTTTCGAACTGTTGGGTCAGGCCCGCGTTTTGGCTGACACCATCGGTGACGAAGTTGGCGCTATCTTGATTGGTAAAGATGTAAAACCGCTGGCACAGGACCTGATTGCCCACGGTGCACATAAAGTATATGTATATGACGATCCGAAACTGGAAAACTACAACACGACGGCATATGCAAAAGTCATTTGCGATTTCTTCCATGAAGAAAAACCGAATGTATTCCTCGTAGGCGCTACGAACATCGGCCGTGACCTCGGCCCCCGTATTGCCAACTCCCTCCAGACCGGCCTTACAGCTGACTGCACGGGCCTGGCTGTTGACGACGACGGCAAGACCATCGTTTGGACCCGTCCGGCTCTCGGCGGCAACATCATGGCTGAAATCATTTGCCCGGACAACCGCCCGCAGATGGGTACAGTTCGCCCGAACGTATTCAAAAAACCGGAAGCTGATCCCAATGCCAAAGGTGAAGTTATCGAAAAGACTGCTAACCTCAGCGACGCTGATTTCATGACCAAATTCGTTGAACTCATCAAAATGGGCGGCGAAGGCATCAAAATCGAAGAAGCTGACGTTATCGTATCCGGCGGCCGTGGCATGAATGGTCCTGAACCGTTCACCGGCATGCTGAAAGACCTCGCTGACGTTCTCGGCGGCGCTGTAGGCGCTTCCCGTGCTGCTGTTGACGCTGGCTGGATCGATGCTCTCCATCAGGTAGGCCAGACAGGTAAGACGGTAGGTCCGAAGATCTACATTGCCTGCGGTATTTCCGGCGCTATCCAGCATCTCGCTGGCATGAGTGGTTCTGACTGCGTTATCGCCATCAACAAAGATGAAGATGCTCCTATCTTCAAAGTTTGCGATTATGGTATCGTAGGCGACGCATTCAAGATCGTTCCGCTCCTGACTGCTGCTATCAAAAAAATCAAAGGCTAATAGCTAAGATTCTTAAAGGACTGTTGCATGAAAGCAAAGGCTGTCATGGACAGTCCTTTTTTTCTGAGTCAACAACATCAAACTCCATTTCCCCTTGACAAGCAGAGAAGGCGGTCGTATAATTTACGCATACCTAGTGATATGAAAATAGTTTTGATAAGGACATGACAAGTTGTTCGTTTTATATCAGAGAAGGGTACAGTGGTGAGAGTACCCCATAAGACACGACTTCGTTACCGCCTTGGAACTGGCATCCGGAACTGAGTATGGATGTCCGGCCGCTCCGTTATCGCGTTTGAGTACAGCAGATGTTATCTGCTGAACTAGGGTGGAACCACGTGAGCAAGCTCTCGTCCCTTGAGGACGGGAGCTTTTTTATTTTCAAAGGAGGATGTTTTTTATGGCAGAATTAATTTTGAAAGATGGCAGCAAGAAAGAATTTGCTGATGGCATTTCCCTTGCCGAAGCCGTCAAACAGCTCAGCAACAGCCTGGCAAAAAAAGTATTGGTAGCAAAGGTAAATGGTGAAGTCACGGATCTGCGCGAACCCATCACCGATGGTTCGACTGTAGAATTCCTTACCTTTGACGATCAGGCTGGCAAAGATACCCTTCGCCATACAGCATCCCATGTCATGGCCCAGGCTATCCAGCATCTCTTCCCGGGCGTAAAATTCGCTATTGGCCCGTCCATTGAAAACGGCTTTTACTATGACCTCGATACGGAACACCGCTTCACACAGGAAGATTTCCCGGCAATCGAAGCCGAAATGGCCAAGATCGTCAAGGAAAACCTGCCTCTTACCAAAGAAGTCGTATCCCGCGAAGATGCGCTGAAACTCTTTAAAGAAGCCGGTCAGGATTATAAAGTAGAACTGATCCAGGACCTGCCGGAAGATGCCGAAATTTCCCTTTATCGCCAGGGCGATTTCGTCGATCTCTGTGCCGGCCCCCATACGGCTTCTACAGGCGCTGTCAAAGCCTTTAAACTGCAGACCGTTGCCGGTGCCTACTGGCGCGGTGATGAACACAACAAGATGCTCCAGCGTATTTACGGGACCGCTTTTGAAAAGAAATCGGAACTCGATGAATACCTGAAGATGATGGAAGAAGCTGAAAAGCGCGACCATCGTAAACTGGGCAAACAGCTCGACCTGTTCAGCTTCCACGAAGAAGGCCCGGGCTTCCCGTTCTTCCACGCCAAAGGCATGGTCCTTCGCAAGACACTGCTCAAACTCTGGTATGAACTTCATGATGAAGCCGAATACGATGAAATCAGCACGCCGACCATCCTGAGCCGTCATCTCTGGGAACAGTCCGGTCACTGGGATCATTACCATGAAAACATGTATTTCACCACCATCGATGACGAACCATACGCCATCAAACCGATGAACTGCCCCGGCGGCATCCTCGTTTATAAGAGCAACGTCCACAGCTACCGCGATTTCCCCATGCGGATGGCTGAACTGGGCCTCGTCCATCGTCACGAACTCCACGGTGCCCTCCACGGCCTGTTCCGTGTCCGCTGCTTCACTCAGGATGATGCCCACATCTTCATGCTGCCGAGCCAGATGAAGCAGGAAATTTCCGGCGTCATGGACCTCATCGACAAAGCCTACAAGATTTTCGGCCTCGATTATCACGTAGAACTGTCCACCCGTCCGGAAGACTCCATGGGCTCTGATGAAATCTGGGACCTGGCTACGAAGACGCTGCGTGAAGTCATCGAAGAAAAAGGCGTTCCCTTCCAGATCAACGAAGGCGACGGCGCATTCTACGGCCCGAAACTGGACTTCCACGTCAAAGACTCCATCGGCCGTACCTGGCAGTGCGGTACCATCCAGCTGGATATGCTCATGCCGGAACGCTTCGACATGACCTACATCGGCGAAGATGGCCAGAAACATCGTCCGGTCATGGTTCATCGTACGGTATTCGGTTCGGTCGAACGCTTCCTGGGCATCCTCATTGAAAACTACAACGGCGCATTCCCCGTATGGCTCGCACCGGTTCAGGTCAAGTTCCTCCCCATTTCGGACAAACATCTGGCCTATGCCAAAGAACTGCGTAAGAAATTCAAGAAGATGGGCATCCGCGTAGAAGTCGATGAAAGTAACGAAAAAATCGGCTACAAGATCCGCAAAGCCCAGATGGAAAAAGTTCCGTACATGGCCGTCATCGGTGATAAGGAAATGGAAAGCAACACCCTGTCCATCCGCGATCGCTCCAAAGGCGATATCGGTGCACAGCCGGTCGATGATTTCATTGCCCACGTACGTGAATTAACGGAAACACGCAAAGGCTGATCGATACAACTGGATAGACCAAAAAGAAGCAGGATCCACTGTAAAAGCGGGTCCTGTTTTTTTGAAAGCGCTCCAAATCATCCGGAGGGATTTTGTTTGACGGCCTTTGCGTATTCCAGTAGAATAGAAGACAGAAAGGTGGTAGTACATATGATTATAAACTGGTTTCCCGGCCATATGGCCAAGGCCCGCCGTCTCATCGAAGACAATCTGAAGGTCATCGATGTCGTCATCGAACTGGTCGATGCCCGGATTCCCATGAGCAGTACCAATCCCATGATTGCAAAGCTCATCGGGCAGAAGCCGTCCCTGGTCGTCCTGAATAAAGCCGATCTGGCCGACCCGGACTGCGTGGCAGAATGGCTGGCTTATTATAAACAGCAGGGCCGCCTCGTCCTGGCTCTCAACAGCAAAGACAGCCGCAGCGTCAAGCAGCTCCTCAGCAAAGTGCGCCAGCTGGCAGCTCCCAAGCTGGAACGGTGGAAGATGAGAGGACTCAAGACCCGGTCCGTCCGTACCATGATCCTGGGCATCCCCAACGTAGGCAAATCGACGCTGATCAATACCCTGGCACACCGGAACGTGGCCAAGGCGGCCGATAAACCCGGCGAAACCAAGGGCAAGCAATGGGTCCATCTGGGAGACAAGCTGGAACTGCTCGATACGCCGGGCGTCCTCTGGCCGAAATTGGAAAATCAGACTTATGCCTGCCGGCTGGCCGCGACGGGGGCCATTTCCGACACGGTCTTTGACATGGAAACGGTCATTTCCGAACTCATACGGGAACTGGGCCAGTGGTATCCGGAAGAACTGAAGAGCCGGTTCAAGCTCGATGCACTGGACGAGGCTCCGCTTGCTACGGTCGAAACCATCGGGCGCAAACGGGGCTGTATCGTATCGGGGGGCACCGTCGATATGGAAAAAACGTACAAACTCATATTGAAAGAGTTCCGTGAAGGACGCATCGGCGCCATTTCTCTCGACAGGGTAGAAGAACTCAGCGGGGAGGATGCGTAATGGATACGGCTGCATATAAACTGGCACAGCTGAAAGCCATGCTGCAAGACGGGCAGACCGACATCCCGGCTCTCCTGCAGGCCATGAAGGAAGACGCCCGCGTGTCCGTACAAAAAGAAGCCGCCGCCTTCATGCGCCGCATGGTGCGGGAAGAAAAGGAACGGGAACGGCTCCTTTCCCTGTATACGTACGAAACCAGATTTTATAATGAAAATATTTATCACGTGGCAGGTATCGACGAAGCCGGGCGGGGCCCCGTCGCAGGGCCCGTCATGATCGCCGCCGTCATCCTGCCTCCCTTCTGGGAATGTCCCGGCCTGAACGACAGCAAAAAAGTACCGCCGGCAAAGCGGGAACGGCTCTACGACAAAATCATGGCCGAAGCCGTCGCCGTCTCGTGTATTGCCAAATCGGAAAAGGAAATTGATGACCTCGATATCTATCATGCGACCCAGCAGGGCATGTACGACGCCGTCCGGGCCCTTTCTGTCCCGGCCGAAGCCGTACTGGTCGATGCCATGCCCCTGCCGGACCTTACGATGGCCCATCAGTCCCTGGTCCATGGCGATGCTCTCAGCGCGTCCATTGCGGCGGCATCGATCATTGCCAAAGTGACACGGGACCGGCTCATGGAGCAGTATGACAAGACGTATCCGGAATATGGATTTGCCGTGCATAAAGGCTATCTGACGGCATTACACAGAAACGCGATTGAGACTTACGGGCCCTGTCCGATCCACCGGCGCAGCTTTGAGCCCATTCGGACACTGACCCACTTTCATAGAGGAGATGAGTAACATGAAACGAATCGGATTTATCGGACTGGGCATCATGGGCGTCCCCATGGTGCGCAACCTGTGCAAAGCAGGCATGGATGTCACCATCATAGAAAATGGACATGGCAATAAAGAGGCCATTGCGGAACTGAAAGAAAAAGGCGTCCGTACCGCCCCGACAGCCCGGGAAACGGCCCGGAATCAGGATGTGGTCATCACCATGCTCCCAAACGGACGCATCGTAAAAGATGTCCTCACCGGCCCCGACGGCGTACTGGCAGGCATAACGCCCGGTACGGTCCTCATCGACTCCAGCTCGGTAGCACCGGCTGAATCGAAGCAATTTGCCGCCCTGGCACAAGAAGCCGGCTGTCTTTTCCTCGATGCTCCCGTCAGCGGCGGTGAACCCGGTGCCATAGCGGGCACGCTGGCCTTTATGATCGGCGGCGATGAAACGGTGGCCGGGAAGGTTCGCGACGTCTTCGATGCCATGGGATCATCTGCCGTCGTTACCGGCCCAAACGGGGCCGGATCGGTGACAAAACTGTGCAACCAGATCATGTGTTTCATCAATATTGCTGCCGTCTCCGAAGCCCTGGTGCTGGCCCAGAAGGCCGGTGCAGACCCAAAGAAGGTGTATGAAGCCGTGCGGGGCGGCCTGGCTGGCAGTGCCATACTGGAACAGAAAGCAGCCCGTATCTATGGCCGCGATTTTGCTCCCGGTGGATTCCTGGAAAGCCAGATGAAAGATATCAATCACGTCATGGAAACGGCACAGGAACTGGACGTCCCCCTGCTGCTGGCACCCATGGTACAGCAGATCACCGAAAGCCTCATGCAGGAAGGCCGCGGCCGGGAAGACAACAGCTGCATGGTGACATTTTATGAAAAACTGGCAGGAATTACGGTACAAACGAAGGAATAGACAAAAAGAGGGAGCAGCAAATGAGACGTGACATCTCGTTTGCTGCTCCCTCTGTATCATCATGTATGGCAAAACGGACCCTTTCCAGCGGCCATCACGAAAGGCCGTGGATATACGCTTCGGCCTTGCTGACCGACACGACGTCGATCCAGCCGGTCTTTATCAGGTGCCGGCAGATGCCAAAGACGATGCCGTGGCCGGTGATGAAGTTGCGGAGCCCGGTCAGCCGCGCTTCCCATCCCGGGACGGACTGATAGCCCTCCATGGCCTGATTGAGAAGATGGCTGCCGGGCCATCCTTCGCGGAAATAGCTGTGGATGAATAAGAACAGATCGAGGACGCGGGCATCGACATGGAAAAACTGCATTTCATTTTCCCAGTCGAGGAAGGTGATGGCCCGTGTGACGTGGTCCCATGCGATATCGCGCAGGGCGGGCCTGCCATGATGCAGACCAAACGAATGGAGCCGGGCTAGTGCTTCACCTGCCTTGTAATAGGCTTCATCGGCATCCTCAGGATATTCCTTTACGATGCGCTGCAGGGGCCGGCCGCTGGCTTTCATGACGAAATAATCCGGCCCGGTGAGCACAATGGCCGGTGCCAGGGGGACCCGGCTGTTGACCAGCCTGATTTTATAGACTTCCGTCAGATAGGCCATATGGGCATTCTGCTTGGCAAACCGGTTGCGGCCATTGGATATACAGCGCTTGATAAAATATGATGTATTGTTATAGGTAAATGGAAGGACCCTTTTATGGGGATGTTCGCTCATGACCACCCGGGCGGCTTCTTCCATTTTCTTGTCATACATAGCCTTTCACCTCAATCAAAAATAAGGGCATTTGTATCTATTTTACCTGATTTTTACAAAGAAGCAAGAGAATCTCTCCGTATTTTTTGCCGGATCCCCTATGAGATGATTGACAGTGCTGCATTTAGCCTTGTATAATAGACATGAAACATGTGACTGACGGAAAGTGGAGCATACCACGGGGAGCATGATTCAGTATAGCCGACCGTCTGGGCGAAGGTTCCCGGAAGTGTCGGTATTTTTTTATCTGTGTACGGAGGTAATAACGATGAAAGAACTGCAATTGAAATATGGCTGCAATCCCAATCAGGCTTCGGCCAGAGTGTATATGAAAGATGGCAGCGACCTTCCTTTTGATGTCTTAAATGGCCGCCCCGGCTATATCAACCTGCTCGATGCGTTCAACAGCTATCAGCTTGTCAAAGAACTGAAGGAAGCGACGGGCCTTGCGGCAGCAGCTTCTTTCAAACACGTCAGCCCCGCCGGTGCAGCCGTAGCGACGGACATGAGCGATACCCTGAAGAAAATCTACTGGGTCGATGACCTGGATTTGTCTCCGCTGGCCTCGGCCTATGCCTGTGCCCGTGGTGCCGACCGCATGAGCTCCTACGGCGATTTCGTCGCCCTGTCCGACGTCTGTGATGTCGAAACGGCAACCCTCCTCAAACGGGAAGTATCGGACGGCGTCATTGCCCCGGGATACACCGATGAAGCACTGGAATTGCTCAAGACGAAGAAAAAAGGGAAATACTGCGTCCTCCAGATGCATAGCGGCTATACACCGGCTCCCATCGAATCGAAAGAAGTATACGGCGTCACCTTTGAACAGGAACGGAACAACGCCAGAATCACGGCAGATCTCTTTAAGGAAATTCCGACGAAAAACAAGAATCTCCCGGCTTCGGCAATCCGCGACCTCATGATCGCCCTCATCACACTGAAATATACCCAGTCCAACTCCGTCTGCTACGTCAAAGACGGCATGACCATCGGTGTCGGCGCCGGACAACAGTCCCGCGTACACTGCACCCGTCTGGCCGGCAACAAAGCGGACATCTGGTGGCTCCGCCAGAACCCGAAAGTCCTGGCCCTGCCCTTCCGCGATGACGTGCGCCGTCCGAACCGGGACAATGCCATCGACGTCTACATTTCCGATGACTACGAAGACGTCCTGGCCGACGGCATCTGGCAGGACCTGTTCACGGAAAAACCGGAACCGCTCACACGGGAAGAAAAGAAAGCCTGGATTGCCCAGCTCCACGGCGTAGCCCTGGGCAGCGACGCCTTCTTCCCCTTTGGCGACAACATCGAACGGGCCCATCGCAGCGGCGTAGACTACATCGCCCAGGCTGGCGGTTCCATCCGTGACGACAACGTCATCGAAACGTGTGACAAATACGGCATAACCATGGCCATGACCCACCTGCGCCTGTTCCATCACTAAGCAGAAATAACACCAGCACAAAACTCACGACTGGAGGATGACTCCGGCCGTGAGTTTTTTTGGCGTGCAGGGAAAAGATTGTTTGAAGTTTGACGTTTGAAGAAAAAGCGGCAGGTCGTGGGTTGCGGCCAGTGGCTGGCGGGGAGGACGTTGGGATGGGGGCACCGATATACTAGTTATTGCTTGCAATTACTTGCGTTTAACAGCAAAAAGTGGATATAATATAAACAAAAGGAGCGTGATGAATATGTCAAACACATCTGCAGTATATGCCCGTATCAATACGGAATTAAAAGAAAAAGCAGAACTCATTCTGTCCCAGCTTGGCATTTCTCCATCCAGTGCCATCCAGATGCTTTACAGTCAGATTATCCTGAATAATGGAATTCCTTTTGAACTCCGCCTTCCGCCCAGAAAACCGACTGCTATCGGTGATATGCCCCGTGAGCAGTTAGATGCAGAAATTAGGAAAGGCATAAAATCCATGCAAACTGGAAAATCGTATACAGTAGATGAAGTAGATGCTGAACTAAAGCGAGAGTTTAATATATGAGTGTCACGATGACTATAATCCGGAAATGAACAGAACTATTTTTATCATTTATAGAAAGGTATACAGGTATTCGTTGCTATGGGAGGCGGTTTGCTATGCATTATCTTAATGAACTTGGTCTGGGAGATATCTGTGAAGATGAAGACTTTTTCATGTATATGATGCAGGACACGTGCGAAAATGGAGACGTTTTTTGTGGTTACTATGGCTTCTATATCTGGCGCCGGTGGTTTGATATTCTCGAATTCAATTGTCATATTGAGCCTGATGGCGATAGAAAGAAATTAACTGGTTTTACCAGTCATATCAGCAGCAACTGTTTCTGGCATCTTGCCGTTGCAGATACACAGCAGGAGGTTGAGTCAGACGAGGAAGACGATGGAGAAGAGTATGTGCTGGAACGGGAATATGACTTTGTGGATCCGAAATCGGAAGCGGCGGAGGAGAGTATACATATCTCTCTGGTCAATGCCGATGTCATCCCCGACTATCATAACGGGGACCTGATTACCATGCAGGTGTCGGCAATCGCCTCTGAAGTGTCCTATTATCTGGATGAAGCGGCTTTCGAACGTAATCCCATTACGAAGATTATGGGGCAGCCCGTTCTGTTTCCTATGAACCATGTTGTAAACCTCGCTGGCAGCAGCATCGTCACGGGGAAAATCGAGTCGGTCAGGAATTTTACCTTTCTTAACCGGGCAAAAGAAGAAATACCGATTTATTATATCGATGTCGAAACACAGTATGGTACGCTGTCCATTGTCCATCCCGCATCGCTCGTGAAGGAAGGTCAGCAGGAGTATATTCGTCCCGGTGCGGTTATCAACGCAATCTGTGACATTCAGGGAGATGTGGCAGTCGGAGACTATCAGCAGGGGGCAGTCATTGATGAAGAACATCTCGTAGCCTTGCTGCACTCCTGTTATGTTGAACGGAACTTTACACGCCTGTCGCGTCAGATTGCAGAAGATTGCCAGTATGATTATCATAATGAAGAAATCCGTGCGGAAGGCAGGGAAGAGGTCCTTGCGTTTCTGAGAGAAATCATGTCTAATCAGGAAAAAGAACACATACCCTGCTATGCCTGGATTGGCGAAGTGACCGGCCATGAGCTGACACCAGGGGAAAAACTTGCCGATGACATACCTCCCATTGGAACACATTGTGTCATATTGGCGCAAAATGAGGAGCGGCGTCCCGATTGTGCCATATTTCTTACACTGGATGAAGAAGGAAAAATCGAAAAAATCACGTCGGCCGGATGGAAATATGCGCCGTGCCAGATTAAGCTGATCAGTCCGATGCCTGGCGGTGACGAAGAAGAAGAGGCGCCAGAAGAATGGGAACGTATTGATAAACCGCATACTGAGTCGGAGTGGCTGGACATGCTGGCGTCTGCCTATGAAAAGGGGAATTTTCAAGAAATAGGCATGTATTATGGATTTGCGGCAGAATGCCGACTGGAACGGGAACCGGCCGATGACAGTATTGCCCATCGCGTCAAGGACCGGGAAAGCATGTACGACCATCTCATGCAGAATCTGTCAGCATTGCCAGAACAATCCGTACAGGTAATAGACGGATCGCCATGGGGACATCAGAAAGCCTTGCAGATCCAGTCTCCAAAAGCCGGACTGACTACCTATATCGACCTCAATAAAGAAGGCTATATCCAGACGATGCACGAAATCTGGCAGTGACCGTGCAAAAAGGAACGCAGCTAGCAGGAAAGGCAGCCAGCCGCAGTTAGCTGCTGGCTGTTGGCCACTAGCCGCTAGAAGTCCACAGGCTGTGCCGTATGGAACATAGTTGACTATCAACCATATCGGTAAAGGTCAGGGAGATGATGCTGTGGTGGGGCAGAAGATGAAACTGTTAGTAATGCTGTAAAGAGGTGCCAGGTAGGTTAGGTTGAAGTTTGTGGCTTTAGCATACGGAGCCTTATTATAAGAGACTATAAATAGTAAAGACAGTCATTTAATGATAAAATTCCATCTTTGGCACTTTTAAAATAAAAAATGTTCATAAAGCCTGCTGTGGTGGGCTTTGTGAGCATTTTTTGTTTGGTTTTCATACGTGTTATATTTTCTTATTCCTAGTTTATGGTTTTTGAGTTTTTTTATGATGGTTCGCATCATTGATTTGGTAATGTGCTCATAGGCTGTTCGAAAATTGGCAAACTCATTTGATTTACTGGTGAGCTGTGTACTTTTGTAAAAAGAAACATAAATGTTTTTTATATAAACATTAATCAACTAGCTGTTATGATGAATAGTTATATTGATTAGAAAATTATTGACTGATTTGTTCTTATTGTTTAAAATAAAATCAAAAGTATTTATAGGTAATAAACTGCTACCCTACATGATATACGTGGGGATGAACCTTATTTTTAGGTTATTTTTGAATTATCATTATTTCTGGGATTTTCCCAGGTTTCCCCCACTATAGTGGGGATAGAATAATTGTATAGTGGCTTTAATCTGATTGAAGGTGTTACATGTGGATAGTGATTTAATTTCGCAATTAAAACCTTTTATTTGGGCGAAAAGTAATCCTTTTAAGCCGTTACGAGAACATCTTTTAGAGACTGGATTTATTGCACAAACCTTGATTTTAGAAGGCTGTTTTTCCCCACTGAAAACAGAACTGATGTATCAAACCGGGTTATCATCTGATGAAATAATAAATCTGACAGGATATTTAGCGTCTACTCATGATCTAGGTAAAATCGAATCATCATTTGTAGGCAGTGGAGCTTATGAACCAGCAAAGATTTTTTTAGATCAACATGATTTGAATTGTAAATTAAATCTTCCATTTCGTCATGAAAAATATGGCGCTGCTTGTTTGCGGCGGATTTGGAAAGAAAAGAATCGGTTTACCAATCGTTCAGTATTGCGTAATCTGAGCTATATCATTGAAAATCATCATCAAGGTAAAAGAGGGGATGCTGGGCCTAAACCTGAAGGAAGTCAAGACGTTTGGAGTATTTTACAAGAGCAAACAGAAGATGAACTTTGGCATATATTCCAACCACCTGCTTCTTTTATACCTGAAAATATGGATGCCTTTTGCATGACGTTGTTGGGCATTGTTATTGCATCAGATTGGATTGCTTCGGGGGATGTGTTCGCAGATGCATTACCTTTTATGGCAGTAGAAAAGATTCGGCAGGAAACGGTTACTCGGACAGAAAGGTTTTTGCAGGCAAATTATTTACTGCATCAAAAACGCCCTAATAATATTCACCTATTTACGGACTTATGGCCTTTTATTCCACGAGATGGGATGAGACCGCTGCAGCAGAAAATAGAAAAGATTTTCCAACAGCCTCGTAAGCCATTGGCTCTGATTTTGGAAGCACCGATGGGAGAAGGAAAGACAGAAGCTGCTTTGTATGCTGCTTTTCAATTAGCGGAGCTGTGGAAAAAAGAGGGCTTTTATGTCGCCTTACCGACGGCAGCCACATCAAATCAAATGTATGAACGAGTTAACGACATGCTAATGCGGCTTAAGTTATCACGAGCAAAATTGATGCATTCTATGGCCTGGTTAGTCAATGATAAAAATATGACCTATCATGGCGAAGAAGCCTCTCAAGCTGCACTTTGGACGGAGCCCATGCGGCTAGGTCTGATTGCACCTTTTGCAGTAGGAACCGTAGATCAAGTTATGATGGCAGCTTTGCGGATAAAATATGGTGTATTGCGATTAGCCGGACTGACAGATAAAATCCTTATTATTGATGAGCTGCATTCGTATGATGCTTACATGAGTGAAATCATTGGTACTTTGTTGAATTGGTGCCGTGCCTTGCAAATTCCTGTTGTTATGTTATCTGCAACATTACCGGCTGAGAAAAAAGCAGATTATGCCAAAATTTATGATTCACAAGCGACATTCCTGGATAATAAATCTTATCCTTGCATTACTGCTTTTTATGAGAATGAGAAAACACAGCAATTCCCAGTAAATGGCAGCCACCAAAAGATGGATGTTTCTATAGCGTTGATGCCGATATTAAATGATACAGCTGCTATCGCTGCTCAGGTCGTACAACAGATAAATCACACGAACGGTTGTTATTGCCTACTTTGTAATACCGTGAAAGAAGCTCAAAATTTGTATCAGGCTGTGAAGACGATAGATGGAGAATTGCCAGTGCTTTTGTTTCATGCTCGTTTTCATGCTAAAAGGAGAAATGAGTTAGAAACAGCGTGTTTAAAAAAATTAAGTTCCAATCTATCACAACGACCTGAAAAATTACTGGTTATTGCAACACAAGTAGTCGAGCAATCTTTAGATGTAGATTTTGATTATTTATTTACAGATGTCTGTCCTATTGATTTATTATTCCAGCGCATTGGTCGTGTATGGCGTCATGAAGAAACAAAGCGCCCATCTTGTATTTCCCAGCCATCCGTCACTGTATTTGTTTCCCATAATTCGGATTTCGGGAGTACTGGGAAAGTTTATCCACCTGTGCTTTTAGAAAAAACGATGCAATGGCTGGAACAGAGAGATGTATTGCATATTCCCGAAGATATTCCCGTATTCGTTGATGCAGTATACAGTGACCGTGACGTAACTTCAGAAAATTTGATGCAATGGGCAGACTATAAATTAGAAGAAGAACTTAATAAATCATCGGCTAAAGGTGTGGCGCTTCCTAATCCTAATATAAAGAATTTCTGGCTTTCCCATAATGGAAACGAGCTGTTTGATGATGAGGACGCTTTTGTTGTAGGAAAAACCAGATTAGGGGAAGAAAGCTGTCGTTTGGCATTTGTTTCTCCTGGCTTATTCCATAGGATTAAAAAGATGGATTGGATTAGTAAAAAAACAGCACAAATTATCTTATTGTATAGCGTATCTGTATCGAAACGGATGATAAAGAAACAGGAAAGATTGAAATGTAAAAATGGGGATGAACCGATAGAAGGAAAGGGATTGCTATATGGTGTTAAAATTTATCCCATAGAGGATGGTATCTGTGAATTTGAAGATGGCAGTCAGTTCATCTTAGATAATCAATTGGGATTCCGGATAGGAGGAAAATCAGATGGACTATGATATTCGTTACGAGCCATGGCTTCCTGTGCTGATGCGGGACGGAAGTCATCAAAATATTAGTTTAGCAGAGGCTTTTTCACAAGCCCCAGATATTGAAAAATTTGATGGGTTGAACCCTATGGAAGCCTTTAGCGTGCATCGTTTTTTGGTATTGATGATTATGGATGTTTATCGTCCAGAAACGATAGAAGATATTCTTGATTTGTTAGAGAATCAAAATTTTGATGATGAAATAATACAAGCCTATTTTACTTTATGTCAAAATGAGGGTGTGTCTTTTGATTTATTTGATGTGAAGCATCCATTTATGCAGGCGCCCTATGATGCAGCTTATGATACCAAGGTGCATCTAAAATCGGTAGCAGTTTTGGATTATACCCTTCCCAGTGGTAATAACCCCGTTCATTTTGTTCATCAGTTTGAAAATGAAAGTGTCATGAACCCGGATAAAGCATTTATTGAACTATTGACTAATTTAATTTTTTGCACTTCTGGCTTACAGGGACCGTCTGGGGTCTATGGGGCACCGCCTGTATTCTTTGTTCCCCAAGGGAAAAATTTATTTGAGACACTTGTTTTGTCCATGACACCGTTGCATGATGATGATTTAGCTGAAGATGCAGAAAAAACGTTATGGCGTAGTGAGAAAAGAATTATTCCTAAAAAAGTAGTGACACAAACTTCTTTTTGGTATGGTATGTTTTTCCCAAGTCGTAGAATCTTATTGCAGGAAGAAAAGAGAAAAGTCTGCCAGGTTTATTATCAAGCTGGCCTTAACTTTGAAGGATATGAGAGTTGGCATGATCCTTATGTATTATATGAACGGGATAAAAAGGGAAACCGCTCGTCGCTAAAACCCAGTTTGGATACAGAAGCTTGGAGACACATCGGCACTTTAATGGCAGACTTTTCGCTAGCCCCAATCATTTTACAGCAGCTTGTCGACATATTAGAAGAATACCCGGATAAAAAGATTCAGATTATGACCTTTGGTGCCGTTACCAATCAAGCTTCTTATGAGTATCTTCGTCAGGGATCGCTGCAGCTAGATGTCCGGATTGCCAAAGATTACTGCAAAAGTCAACTTATTTGCCATGCTGTCGAACAAGCACAATTAGATGCGGAGGTGTTGTCTAACGGATTACAAGATATGATAGAGGATGCGCCTGGGATTTCTTCATATATTTGCCGTTTTTATGCTCTTTGTGAAGCACCTTTTTATAAATTAAGCGATTCGCTGGCTATTGCTGAAAATGGTGATGAATGTTGCCGTAATTTGAAAAAATGGAGTTTAACCCTAAGACATATAGCAGGACAGCTTTATGATGACTTTGGCAATGCCTTTTGCCGAACGTCAGAACAACTATTCAGGAAAGAAGCAGGGAAAAAAAGTTTTTATGGTGAGTTGAAGAAAAATGCGAAATGGAGTGAGGCGAAATGACCAAGGAAGAATATGTATCCCTAGTTCATCATTATGATGGGGTATTGGACAGAGTAAAAATTTTTGCAGCCAATAATACAGGATATGCTACTATCCTGCGGAGAGCTGCCGGCAAACGATTTGTTGACGTAGATGCAGAAACCATGATGGCTTTTTACCAAGCTAAACAAACAAAATGGGACGGAAAGGGGAATACCGCAATCATAGATGATAAAGCCTTTTTAGCTGCTTGTTTGCAGTGCTTATGGAAGGCTGATGAATCGCTTAAAACACAAGGAATTCCTGAATTTGGAAGCACCTTAAAAGATAATACGCGGGATACTTTTCAGAAGCGGATGCTTTTAGCGCTAGATACGTCATGGGACACAGATGGTTATTTAGCATTAAAACTATTTCGGTTGGTAAAATTTTGCAAATCCCAGGGGGCTGTTATAGATTGTAAGCTGCTTCTTCATGATTTGTTTCGCTGGGATTCTGATAGCCGAATCGTTCAAAAAAATTGGATACGTGAGTTTTTAGCATCTAATGATTAATGAGGAGGGTTATACTATGTTACTTGAAATCCATATGTTGAAAAATTATCCGTCTACGAATTTGAATCGCGATGATACTGGGACTCCTAAAAGCTGCTTGTTTGGTGGTATCCAACGCAGTCGTATTTCGAGCCAGTGTTTGAAACGAAGCTGGCGTACATCTCCATTGATGCAGCATGAATTAAAAAATCACTTAGGAATCCGGACCCGCAAACTACCAGAACTAATTTGCCAGAAGTTGAAAGGTGTCGTTGAAGATAGTTATTTACCATTGATTCAAAAGAAACTGAGTGGGATAGGCAATAAAAACAGTAAAGAAACAAATTCTGGAATAACGAACCAAATTATTTTGTATTCTCCAGCAGATATCGAACGAGTAGCACAAGCTGTTCAAGAAGAAATCCAGGAGTGTGGCAGTCCTAAAAAATTTGAAAAAATGAAAGCGAAAGAAATAGAAGATTTGTTGGAAAAAAATTCTTTAGACAGGCCAATTTCCTTGGATATTGCTTTATTTGGACGTATGGTTACGTCCAACGCATTTGCCGATGTCGAAGCAGCGATGCAGGTAGCCCATGCTTTTTCGGTAAATAAAGTTGCTATGGAAACGGATTTTTTTACAGCTATGGACGATTGTTTAGGCGACAGCGAATTAGGATCCGGGATGATGGGAGATGTTGACTATAATTCATCTTGCTATTATTTGTATGCATCGTTAGATGTTGATAAATTAAGAGAAAATCTGAAGTATGCAGAAAAAAATGATGAACTCATACAAGCTGCGATTCCTGTACTGTTACAAGCCATGGTTTATACGAACCCTGGCGGGAAACAGAATTCTTTTGCAGGCCATATATTGCCTTCCGCTATCTGTATAGAATGTAAAGACTATCCCGTTCCTGTAAGTTATGCTAATGCCTTTGTTAAGCCAGTATATCCTACACATGATGAAGATTTGATTTCTCGAAGCATTGCGGCACTGGCTAATCATATTCGAAAAATAAGTGAGGCATATAATGTTCCTGTAGAAAAGCGATTTTGGTTTACTTTGGGACAGATTATGGATTTGGATATTCCGAATACAGAAAACTGCAAAAACTTTGTAGAGCTCTTGAATGGAGTACAAGACCTTTTAAAGCCGTAAGGAGGCGGTATAGATGAAATCCTTACTGGTATTACGCTTAGAAGGCGTGTTACAGAGCTGGGGTGAGGCTGGTAAATGGGATTATCGGGATACTTGGGAGTTTCCTACAAAATCTGGTATTATAGGACTGCTGGGATGTGCTTTGGGCTGGCAGCGGAATACCCCTGATTTGTTTGCATTAAGTCAAGCATTGTCTATCGGAGTCCGGGCGGATCGAAGAGGCATTTTATTAACTGACTTCCATACAATCCAATCTAAGCAATTATTAAATGCTCAAGGAAAACATCGAGGGCTAAAGGGAAAATTCAGCACTTTAATAAGTCATCGGAATTATTTGCAAGATGCATATTTTACAGTAGTTCTAGAAGGAGAACGAGAAAAACTTGAACAAATTTATGAAGCGTTGAAACACCCCAAATGGCCAATCTATTTGGGGCGTAAAGCCTGTATCCCATCACGGCCTGTTTATGACCAGATTTATGATTGTTATCAAAGTATAGAGGAAGCCTTGTACTCGTTGCCATTAGCAGAGCGTTCCTCCGACATTATTACGGCTGAAATCGAAAAAAATGCGGCAGGGCATCTACAAGGTAGTTGTTATTTCCGCAATGATGCAAGGGGAAGGGAATCCCGCAGCTTTTTCAGCCGGGAAGTGATACGTAAGACAATTAATGGTTTAAAGGAAGGGAGGAAAACGGATGTATCTCAGTAAGGCTGCGATATCCATTGATGTTGCGATTGGCAGGAGATGTCTTTGGGATTATCAGTTGATGCATGAAAGAATACAAGATTTATATCAATGTACACGACAGGAAGGACAGATACTTTATCGAGTCAATTTGAAAACAGCAACCGTTTACATTTTATCGAATCGCTATCCTGTTAAAAAGTGCAATGAAGCCTTATCCGTTCTTGTGTCACGCAATATGGAAATTTTTGAAAAACGGTTTATTGTTGGACAAGCATATCAGTTTGATTTATTGACAGAACCATTTAAAAAAGTGGGAAGTGAAGAACAGAAAAATAGTCAACGTCGTGCATTGAAAACAATGGACGAACGATTGGCATGGCATCAGCGGAAAGGAGAACAAAATGGGTATCAAATATTGCAGGCTACCGAATATCCAGCAATGCCTATCCGTGGAAATCATCGAAAAGCTAAGGGTGGTACTTTTCAATATTATCCGTCCCGTATGATGGGTACTTTAAAAATTACAGATGTATTTCACTTTCTTGAAGGTTGGAAAAACGGAATTGGAGCTGGAAAATCATACGGCATGGGATTTTTATTATTAAAATAAAAAGACACGTTGCCCCCACTTATGTGGGGATGAATTGATAGGAGATGGAGTCATGAAAGATTTGCATGAATTACCTAAGTTACGTGATAGCGTTAGTTTCTTATATATTGAACATGCGATTATTGAACAACAGGATTCTGCTATCGTTATGATTCAAGAGTCAGGACGAGTGCCGGTTCCTGTTTCTGCGGTTACTTGTCTTATGATTGGCCCAGACACTACTATGACTCATGCAGCGATTCGGGCATTAGCGGATAACGGATGTATGGTTGTCTGGTGTGGCGAACGAGGAGCTAAATTCTATGCTGCTGGCCAAGGTGAAACGCGGAGTGCCAAGAATATTCTCATTCAGGCCCAATATTGTATGGATGAAAAATTACATATGCAAGTAGTGCGAAAAATGTATGAAATCCGCTTTCCTAAAATTAAGTGTGATGGATTGACCTTACAACAAATACGAGGCATAGAAGGTGTCAGGATACGAAAAGCTTATCAGCAGGCAGCAAAACAAAACGGAATTACTTGGAAAGCTAGAAAATATAAAAATACTAACTGGGATGATAGTGATGATATAAATAAAGCTTTATCCGAAGCTAACGCTATACTTTATAGTATTTGTCAAGCCACCATTATTTCTTTAGGGTATTCTACGGCACTAGGGATTAGCCCCACATGTGTGGGGATGAACCGCTTTCTAATATAATAAGAGCGTAGAAAGTTTTCATTAGCCCCACATGTGTGGGGATGAACCGCCAATAGAAAATATTTGTATCCACCCGTTGACATTAGCCCCACATGTGTGGGGATGAACCGAATGATGTATGTTCGTTGCCGATAGGGAGGACATTAGCCCCACATGTGTGGGGATGAACCGAAGCCTACCTGCGTCGCCTTATCGACAACCGCATTAGCCCCACATGTGTGGGGATGAACCGTTGAAACTCTTTTCTAATTCTTTCCAGTTGATATTAGCCCCACATGTGTGGGGATGAACCGCCATAGCGCACCCATTTGCTGCCGTCAAGTAGCATTAGCCCCACATGTGTGGGGATGAACCGTCTCTGGGAATCGACCCGGCAACGATTGACAGTATTAGCCCCACATGTGTGGGGATGAACCGTATTTTATTTCAGCATCGTGTCTGGCCTCTGCATTAGCCCCACATGTGTGGGGATGAACCGGTTTTTTATTTCTTTGTTTGAGTAAAAATGTGGCATTAGCCCCACATGTGTGGGGATGAACCGTGAGCCGAACTAGATACAGATGCATTCTGCACATTAGCCCCACATGTGTGGGGATGAACCGCAAAATAAACCTGGTCATCCCGATAACATTGCATTAGCCCCACATGTGTGGGGATGAACCGACGAGGAAACCGCATTTGCCATTCGGCGGAAAAATTAGCCCCACATGTGTGGGGATGAACCGTTTTCCGACGGGAGCAAGGTATTCATATTTGCATTAGCCCCACATGTGTGGGGATGAACCGGACCACTGCCATGGCTTGTCTTACGAAGATCAGCATTAGCCCCACATGTGTGGGGATGAACCGTTTACGCTCTGCTACAAAATACCTTTCCTCTAAATTAGCCCCACATGTGTGGGGATGAACCGGCACTCATACGGGAGTACAAGGCCGTCACTATCATTAGCCCCACATGTGTGGGGATGAACCGCCGGCTGTAGCTCATATTTTGGATGGCACTCGAATTAGCCTCACATGTGTGGGGATGAACCGACAGTCCGTGAGTTGTTGTCTATCCACGTGTCATTAGCCCCACATGTGTGGGGATGAACCGAGTTAGGTGGTGAGATATTGGGTAAACATTCTATTAGCTCCACATGTGTGGGGATGAACCGCCTACGTCAAGTAAGCGCCTTATAAACCTTTTACAGCTCGTTGTAAATCCCCATCGACATTGTCTTCTATTACTTCCCATTTTCCAGGAGGGATACCATCATCATCTAAGGATCCAGGGCTGACAGCTGAATATAAATAATCTTCACCAGAGTCATCCATAATCCTTAAGAACCCGCCTTCAACACTAAGACATTGATAAACCTTATTTGATGTTAAGCTGTCTACTCCAAATGATTGCCCTATATATCGGACTTTCATGACTATCCCCTCCTTTCTGCATTACTCTTGATTTTAAATAATACATTCATTACCCATATCTTTATGATGGTACCAATGAATATCAAAAAGATATTTATCAGAATTTTTACAAAATATGTGCCATCTGCAGCCCTTTTGCCAGCGTTCCTAACGGGCTGTTTGAGAGCTGTGCGTTCCCATACTTCCTTGATGCACGCCCTTGTGAGGCTGCATAGGAACCCGTTTCATCACTTTTCTCATGATGTTCTTAAATCGCTGGCTGATGGGCTTATAGGCCCTGCGTCCCCATTGGTCATACACGGCATCCCATTCTCTATTTTTCATGGCTGTGATGAGCTGTACCATGGCTTCCGCACCTTCCTGGCTCCAGCACCGTCCCTGATGTTTCATGCGATAGCTGTATATACGATGGCCTACCTCACACGCTCCGGGCTGTATCAGATGGACTTTTTCCAGCTTCTGTCGCTGATTCAGTAGTTCTATATACGTCCAGTTTCGTTTTAAATACCTTCATAATCGTTCCACGTCGTGTAATTCATCGTTTCCTTCTGCTTCCAATTCAGCCGTATCCAGCCAGAGAGCCAGACTCGTTTCATCATGGTTCCAAATACTCTTCCGGATTTCTTCCTGTATCTACGGTACGGCAAAATGCAGCCGTTCTTTCACCTTGCGGTGTACATGATATACATCCCGCTGGTGCTCATGCCACTTGCACCTTGCTGTCAGTTCCTGAAATGCCTCATAGCCATATCCCGTTCAATAACTGTATCGGAGTCCTTTATTGTTTTGATGATTTCTGTTACAATAGTTTCCATAAAAGACCTCGGTTTGATGAGATTGGTGTGGTGACCTCTCATTATTATCAGGGTCTTCTTTCTTTTTGACAAGTCTTACCGAGAACTATTTTACACTAAGATTACTATTTCAATTAAGTTTTTATAGAGTCATGAACTGGTTTTGGCGCTGCAAATGTGTTCTACAATGAAAATTTCAGTTTAATAACGCTTATTGATTCAATATACGCATTTCGCTTTGATTGTAACCACTAACCACCGGCCACTAATCACCAGCCCTTCCTCCTGCGACGAACGACCTACGGCCAACGGTCTTTCCCTGCCAAGTAAAAGTACTTGACAGACGGGTGGTCTTACGGTATACTAGCAAAGTACGAATTCACACGGGGCGGTGAGGCGATGATTGAAGATGTTGTACGCAAGGGCAGGCTTCTTGATATTTACGGGCCGCTTTTGACGGAACGGCAGCGCCGCTGTATGGAGATGTATTTCAATCTGGATCTGTCTCTTAGTGAAATCGGAGAAGAGCTTCACATTTCACGGCAGGGAGCCTATGATATGCTCAACCGGGCGTCCCGGTCGCTTGAAGGATATGAAACGAGGCTGGGCCTGCTGGCCCGTACGGATGCCATCCGGGAGAAAATCGATACGGCGGTATCGCTTCTGGAATCGGGTACGAAGCCGGCACAGGAACAGGCTGAACGTATATTGAAAGAGATTGAGTTATAGTATTATGAATCAGAAGAGGAGGTCCACTGATGGCATTTGAGAGTTTGTCCGAACGGTTCCAGGCAGCGTTCAAGAAGCTGCGCGGCAAAGGTAAGCTTTCGGAAGAAGATGTCAGCGAAGCGCTAAAAGAGATGCGCCGTGCCCTCCTGGAAGCAGATGTCAATTTTGCTGTTACCAAGGACTTCATCAAGCGTGTCCGGGAGAAAGCCGTCGGCGAAGAGGTGTTTGGCAGTCTGAATGCATCGCAGACAGTCATCAAAATTGTCCGCGATGAGCTGGCCGAACTCCTGGGCGGTACGCAGAGCCGTATTGCTATGGCCAGCAAACCGCCTACAATCATCATGCTCGTAGGGCTGCAGGGCGCCGGCAAGACGACGACAGCGGCCAAGCTGGCGAAGAAGCTGCGTGCCCAGGGCAAGAATCCGCTCCTGGTAGCGGCGGACGTGTACCGGCCGGCTGCTATTACCCAGCTGCAGGTACTGGGACAGGATCTGGATATTCCCGTCTATACGGAGGATGGGAGCAAGGATCCCGTTGCTATTTCCCAGCACGCTATACCCTACGCCCTGAGTCATCTGAAGGACGTAGTCATCATCGATACGGCCGGGCGTCTCCATGTCAATGAAACGCTCATGGATGAACTGGTCCATATCAAGGAACAGGTCAAGCCCCATGAAATCCTGCTCGTCGTCGATGCCATGACCGGTCAGGATGCCGTAACGGCGGCATCGGCCTTTGACAAGGCGCTGGGCATCGATGGCATCATCATGACCAAGCTCGACGGCGATGCCCGTGGCGGCGCGGCCCTTTCTATCAAGGCCGTGACGGGAAAACCGATCAAGTTCATCGGTGTCAGCGAAAAGCTGGACGGTCTGGAAGAATTCCATCCCGACCGCTATGCATCGCGTATCCTCGACCTGGGCGATGTGGAAACGATCATCGAAAAGGCACAGGCTGCCTTTGATGAAGAATCCATGGCCAATATGAAAAAGGCCATGAAGAGCAACAGCTTTACCTTTGATGATTTCCTGGCCCAGCTGAATATGGTCAAGAAGATGGGGAATATGAGCAGTCTGGTCAGCCTGATCCCCGGGATTGGCAAGTATAAGAAAGAAATCGATAAAATCGATATGGATGGCAAGGAGTTCAAGCGCATTGAAGCCATCATCCAGTCCATGACGGCCCAGGAACGGGCCAGTGCCAATCCGAAACAGCTCATCAAAGACAGCCGCAAACGCCGCATTGCCAAGGGAAGCGGTACGCGGGTGCAGGATGTAAACCGCCTCATCAAGCAGTTTACGGATATGCAGAAAATGATGAAGCAGGCCAAGAAAATGCAGAAAAACAAACGGCGGGGCTTCTTGCCACGTCTTCCCTTTTAGAGGCTTCGAATGAAGCAAAAGTCCATATAAGGAGGTGATTTTCATGATTAAAATTCGTTTAGCTCGTTTAGGCGCAAAGAAAAAACCAATCTATCGCGTCGTTGTAGCTGATTCTCACGATGCCCGTAACAACGGTCGTCCTGTTGCTACTCTGGGCATGTACGATCCGGCCAAAGGCGCTGACTGCCTGACGGTAGATGCTGAAGCAGCTCTGTCCTGGCTCGGCAAAGGCGCACAGCCGACTGATACCATTCGTTCTCTCTTCAAAAAAGCCGGTATCATGGCTCAGTTTGAAGCATCCAAAAAGTAAGTGAGGCTGGATACGATGGAAGAATTGATTGCTTGTATTGCCCGGTCTCTCGTACGGAAACCGGAAGCAGTAACAGTTACAAAGATTCAAAAGAAAGGCCTCGAAGTCTATCAGCTTCATGTAGCACCGGAAGATATGGGCAAGGTCATTGGCAAACAGGGTAAGATTGCCAAGGCCCTGCGCCTTGTCGTCAAGGCGGCTGCAGTGAAGGCTAACAAAAAAGTATCAGTGGATATCGTATAGGAGGAACCATGGATCAGATTACGTTGCGTGTACCGGTGACTGTCAAGTCCAAAGTTACACAGGCACTGAAAGACAAAATCATCAGAAATGCTGATCAGGCGTTGAGCGATATCGATCGTGAAGCTCAGAATCTGGAATTCCAGGCTAAGCGCATGATGACCGAACAGGCCAAAATCGACGCACAGGGTTTGATATCTCTTCGTGCACAAGTGGAAGAACAGAAGCAGCACATTGCCGCTGCCAAAGCGAAAGCCCAGCACGAACGCGAACAGGCGGAACAGCTCGAAATCGGATCCGAAATCCGGCAGGGAACGCTCGAACAGACGGTCGTTGTCAAAGTCGGTGACGATCTGGGCAAACTCATGGGCACAGAAATCTTGCTCGAAGACGACAAGATCATTGCCTTCCGCCAGTAATACGATGACGGGTATGGATTTCTATACTATCGGTCAAATAGTTGCCCCGCACGGTGTGCGGGGTGATGTTCGTATTTATCCCGATACGGATTTTCCCGAACGATTCCTGCATATGAAGTATGCGTACATCGATGGCAGGCGCTATGAAGTCAAGGCGGCACGGTTTCACAAGCATGTCGTCCTCATGAAGTTTGCCGGCGTCGATGACCGCAATGCCGCCGAGCTCCTGGTGCATAAGGAGCTGCAGGTGCCGAGGGAGGATCTGATGCCGCTGAAAGAAGGGCAGTACTATGTCTTTGATATTATCGGCATAGATGTCTACGATCTGGAAGGCCGGCTTCTGGGTAAAGTGACGGACGTTCTGAAAACAGGAAGCAATGACGTGTACGTGGTAAACGATGACGCCGGCAATGAGCTCCTGTTAGCGGTCATTCCTGATGTAATCCGCTCTGTGGATATCAAAGCGAAAAAGATGGTGGTAAATCCGCCAGAATGGATTGACGAATGAGAATCGATATAGTTTCCTTATTTCCTGAATTTATAGAGGCTTTTTATCAGCATAGCATCATTGGCCGCGCACGGGCACAGGGGCTTCTGGAGCTGGATGTGACCAATCCCAGGAGTTTCGTCTATGACCGGCACCGCATGGTAGACGATACGATTTACGGCGGCGGCTGCGGCATGCTGATGAAGGCAGGCCCGCTGTTTGCAGCCGTAGAATCGGTGCGCAGGGATGTGCCCCGGCGGCGTATCATCCTCATGGGACCGGCCGGCTCGACCTTTGATCAGGCCAAGGCACGTGAGCTGGCTTCGTATGACCAGCTCATTTTGTTGTGTGGTCATTATGAAGGCGTGGATTACCGGGTAGAACAGTATCTGGCCGATGAAACGATTTCCATCGGTGATTTCGTCGTGACAGGCGGCGAAATGCCGGCTATGATCATTACCGATGCCGTTGCCCGCATGATTCCCGGCGTTCTGGGATCGGCTGGCAGTGCTTCGGATGATTCGTTTTATCATTCCCTGCTGGAATACCCGCAGTATACGAAACCGGCTGTTTTCCGCGGTCATGCCGTGCCGGAGGTACTGCGCAATGGCGACCACGCAAAGATTGCTGCCTGGCGGCGCGAACAGTCGCTGCGCCGTACGGCAGAAAAAAGGCCGGATCTGCTTTCAGGCTGTCCTCTTTCGGATACAGACCGCACGATACTGGAACGCATACAGAAGGAAATGGAATGATGAAATCACCACTGTATATCGGGCTCGTTCACTACCCGATTTATGATAAAAATTTTAACGTCATTGCGACGGCCATTACCAATTATGACCTTCATGATATTTCCCGGTCGGCCCGCACCTATGGCGTGAAGAAATATTTCATTATCCACCATGTCGAAGCACAACTGGATATGGTGCGTAAGATCATCGATTTCTGGCGCAGTCCTGTAGGAAAGAATTATAATTCGTATCGCACAGAGGCTCTCGACATTCTCGACATCCGTCCCTCCATCGGGGCGGCGGTCCAGGCTGTCACCGAGGCAGAAGGAAAAAGGCCCTATGTCGTGACGACCGATGCCAGGACCTACGCCAATACGATTTCCTACAAGGATCTCCGCCGCAAGAGAGAAGAAGAAGATACTCCTGTCCTGCTGCTCCTTGGTACAGGATATGGCATGACAAAAGAAACGATGGAACAATTTGATTTTATCCTGGAACCGATTTATGGTGCAGGGGATTACAATCATCTCTCCGTTCGTTCGGCCGCGGCGATCATTCTCGATCGTCTGGCTGGCGAGGACTGGTGGAACTAAAAAAGGAGGAACTAAGATGTCCGGACATTCCAAATGGGCGAATATTAAACGTAAAAAAGGCAAAAACGATGCGATCCGCGGCAAAATCACGACGAAAATCAGCCGTGAAATCACCATTGCCGTACGTATGGGCGGTGCAGACCCGACGGGCAACATGCGTCTGAAACTGGCTCTGCAGAAAGCAAAAGAAAATAATATTCCGAAGGATAATATCAAACGAGCTATCCAGAAGGGTGCTGGCGCAACAGAAGGCCAGAATTACGAAGAAATCACGTACGAAGGCTACGGCCCGGCCGGCGTCGCCGTCACGGTCAATGTCCTCACGGACAACCGCAACCGTGCAGCAGCCGCTGTCCGTCATGAATTCAGCAAACACGGCGGCAACCTCGGTGAAACAGGCTGTGTATCGTGGATGTTCAAGAATCAGGGTATCTTCATCGTATCCAAGGAAAACGCGACAGAAGATCAGCTGATGGAAGTAGCTCTCGATGCTGGCGCCGATGACGTCAAGACCGGCGATGAAGAATTTGAAATCATCACGTCTCCTGAAGCCTTTGATGATGTAGAAAAGGCACTGGCAGACAGTGGCATCGAAACGGAACATGCCCAGATTACGATGGTACCGGATAATACCATTGCTCTCGGCAGTGAAGATGCCAAGAAGCTGGAAAACCTCATCGATGCTCTCGATGAAATCGATGACGTACAGGACGTGTATCATAACGGGGAACTTCCCGACGACGAAGAAGAATAAAAAATGGCAGCTTGCAGATATTCTCTGCAAGCTGCTGTGTATACTATGGGGGTGCTGTCTGTGCGGCACCCCCTATATTGATGTGCGAACCGGTATCACAGGAAATGGGCAGGAGAGCCGGCCAGCTGCTAGTAAGTCGAAAATGTCTGCAGGCACTGCTGCATAGAGGAAAGGTACAAATCTTTCGTGTTGTCATCGGCTGTCAGGGTCAGGATATACAGGCTGCTGCCCGACAGGAGAAGATAGCGTTCGGTGTACAGGTCGATGATCTGATTTCCCAGATAAAAGCGCTGTGTGTACGTCAGAGAGGCCGCCTGATGCGTCCCGATATGGGTCATACCCGTATGGATATCCCGTATGGCCGGGTCTTTCTTCAGTATGCGTTCATAAGCCTGCCAGCTTTTCTTCAGATAGGCTTTTTGTCTGCCTGGAGGTACGGGCTGGTTTTGTTTTTCTTCAGAAATCTGGATGCAGAGCCGTCCTTCGGGCTGTACGGCTGCCAGGTGTATTTCCGGCCGTGGCGGAGTCGTCAGGGAAAAACCGGCGGGAAGCGAAAGGGAGATTCCCAGTCCGTCATCGTGCCATTTTCGGGTCTGGTCCGGGGAAGAGACAGCTGGTGTAGTAGACGGCTGATGTGCGGCGGCCTCTGCCGGCCCTGCCGCCACAACGGCGATACAGAGGCACAGGGACACCATCCAGAGCCATGAGAGGTTCCGTTTAATCCAGTTTTTTTTCATAATACCGTAAGGTGACTGGCAGGATGCCATTCAGCATAGCCTTTCCTGTACTGACCAGTTCGAACCCCATGTTTTCGTAGAGGTGGCTGGCCGGGATATTATCGATATTCGTATCGAAGCGCATGACCGTACACCCCCGGGAACGGGCCAGGTCCTGAGCGAACTGTACCATTTTCCTGCCGATGCCGCGGCGGCTGTGACCGGGAAGCACGCAGAGCGTATGGAGCACCAGCACCTGCCCGGGGGCTGCCGCATACCGCCAGGGCTGGAGCGCGTATTCCGCGTCCTGGTTGTGATTGAGGAGCATGCTGGCCAGGAGTGTGCCGTCTTCATCGCGAAGGACGTACAGCCAGCCTTCAGAGGCTCCTTTTTCGGCTACGGCACGGGTGGGATACGTCCCCCGCAGCCAGTGTGTCCGGTCACGATGGGAATCGAAATAATCGAACAAGGCTTCGTAGCTCCGGGCCACATCGTCGATGTCGCTGGCTACGGCTTTTCTGATGGTCATAGACATCACCCTTTCTGTCAGTAAGATACTTTCAGCATAGGGGCTTTTCCGGCAAATGTCAAGCAGATGTGGTACAATAAGAAGAGAAAATGTTGTAACTGTGACGAAATTGTGATGGCCTGTCCATGGTGTTTCACAGGTTAGTCTGTTACAATGAAAGGAATCATTACGAATAAAAGGGTGAGCATATGGAAACAGATATATACGGCATATACAGAACGCGTCTGGAACAGGTCATGGAAACACTGGTCCGGGATATCCGGGCGTATAGTGACCAGGAAAAGGAACGCACCGGTTCGACCATTTATGAACATCTGCTGTACCGCATTAAAACAGACAGCAGTATGCGCGGCAAATGTGACCGGAAGGGGCTGCCGCAGACGGAACGTTCGGCACTGTATGACATCCACGACGCCATCGGTTTGCGCATCGTCTGCCGGTTTATCGATGATATTTATACCAATATCGACTGCATACGCCATCTGCCGCAGGTAGAAGTAGTAGAGGAAAAAGACTACGTCCGCCATGCCAAGCCCAATGGATACCGCAGCTATCATCTGATCCTGGCGGTGACGACGCCCTTTGCGGATGTCCTGGGGAACGATCCGGGACGGTACTTTGCGGAAGTACAGCTGCGGACACTGGCCATGGATTCCTGGGCCAGTCTGGAACATGAAATGAAATATAAGAAGCATATCCAGAATCCGGAAATGATCAGCCGCGAGTTGAAGCGCTGTGCCGATGAGCTGGCTTCGTGCGATTTATCCATGCAGACCATCCGGAATCTGATCCGTGCCGATCATACAGGAGGAAATGTGTAATGAAAATTTTACTGGCTGAAGATGAAAAGGATATGTCGGCTGCCCTGGTCGCCATACTGACCCATTCGGGATATGAAGTCGATCCGGTGTACGATGGGGAAGCGGCTGTCCAGATGGCACAGCGTCATTCCTACGATTGTATGGTATTCGATATCATGATGCCGAAACTCGACGGGGTACAGGCACTGCAGCAGATCCGCGACGGCGGTGATGTGACGCCGGTCATCATGCTGACGGCAAAATCGGAAGTAGCCGACCGCATCAACGGGCTCGATGCCGGGGCGGATGACTATCTGACCAAGCCCTTTGCCATGGCCGAGCTCCTGGCAAGGCTGCGGGCCATGACACGCCGGTCTACGGCATTTACCCCACAGAAATTGCAGACCGGTTCCGTGTCTCTGGACGTGGCGGAACAGGAACTGTGCAGTACCAATGCGGTCCGTCTTTCGGCAAAAGAAACGAAGCTCATGCAGTTACTCATGCTGAACGCCGATAAGGATCTGACGACGGGAGAAATCCTCAGCCGCGTCTGGCCCGACGAAGAAGAGGATGAGAAAATCGTCTGGATATATATTTCCTATCTGAAAGAAAAGCTGGCGGCTATTGATGCCGATGTTACCATTACCGGCGGTGAAGGAGGCCCTTTCCGTCTCGTGCAGGAGTCCTGATATGAGTATGATCAAAAAGATGCACCGCAAGTTCATCCTGGCCGGTACAGCGGCCGTCATCATCATCGTTGTCGGTGCGCTGGCCGTCCTCAATGCGACGGTATATATGCACGAAGTGCGGGAAATCAACTGGATTATTACGTCCATTGCCGATAATGGCGGTACGCTGCCGGACGGTCATCAGATCCAGCGTGATGCCAGCTGGTCGGCTGTCGATAAACTCCTTCTCGATGGGGACGACTGGATTTCCAGTACACCTGATTTTCTCTATCAGGTGCGGTATTTCTCTGTCTACTGGGATGCAGACCAGACTGTGTCCCGTGTCGATATCAGTCATACCGCTGCTTTTGATGCTTCTTCAGCAATTGTCTATGCCGACATGGCATCCCGCCTTTCCAGTGATAAAGGGTTCCTCAATAAAGATAAGGCCGTGTATGCCTATCTCAGGAAGGACTATCCCGATGGGTCCCGGCTGCTCATTGTACTGGACAGTACGAAAAATATCATGTCCATCAATCATATGCTGCGCTATTCCTTCTGGTTTGGCTTGGTTGTCATTATTCTGTATGTAATCATTCTGGCGGCTTTGTCCAGCCTGGCCGTCCGGCCTTTTGTCCGCAATATGGAAAACCAGAAACGGTTCATTACCAATGCCGGCCATGAATTAAAGACGCCTATCGCCATCATTTCGGCCAATGCCGAGACGATTGAGATGCTCAACGGGAAGAGCCAGTGGACGGAGAATATTTTAAAACAGGTACGGCGCCAGTCCCAGCTGATCAATGACCTGATCATGCTGGCGAAGATGGGGGAACGGTCCCGGGCCGATATCACTCTGCAGGATATGGATATGTCCCGGGAAATCCAGTCGGCGGTCCAGTCGTTCGATGCACTGGCCAAAGACCAGGGAAAGACTCTTACGTCCCGCATCAAAGAAGGCATCCACATCACGGCAGACCAGCGCTGCGTCTACGAAATTGCCAGCATTCTCCTCGACAATGCCGTCAAGTATTGCGATGAAGCCGGGACGATTGTCGTAGTCCTTGCGACGAAAAAAATTGGCAAGGGGGCCGTACTGACCGTATCGAACGACTATGCCGCCGGGAAAGACGTGGATTACACGCGGTTCTTCGAACGTTTCTACCGTGGTGATGAATCGCACAGCAGCGCCAAAGCCGGATACGGTATCGGCCTGTCCATGGCGGAGGAACTGGTACAGCTTTTGAAAGGATCCATCAACGTGTCGTATAAGAACGGTATCATTACCTTTACGGTGACATTTTGATTCTGTTACCAGAATACGGACTTTGTGATATGATTAAGGTACATCGTTTCAGAAAGAACAGGTGAGCATATGGATACAAAAGATACAAAAAAACAACTATGCCGCATCGGGCGGAAAATGAAAGAAGGTGGACTGGTCGTGGCCTGCGACGGCAATATCAGCTATCGCCGCGACGACGGCCTGATTGTCATCACCCCTTCGGGTGTACCGAAGGGAGAACTCCGGCCGTCGGATCTGCTCGTCATCGATAGCAAGGGGCAGATTGTAAAAGGGAAGGGCAAAGCGTCGTCGGAAACGAGCCTTCATCTGGAAATCTACAAGGCCCGTCCCGACGTGAAAGCCATTGTCCACTGTCATCCCGTGACAGCTACGGCTGTCTCCGTGGCCGGGCTGGAATTTCCCAGTCAGATCGTGACGGAAGGACGGGATTTCCTCGGCCCTGTCGTCACCGTACCCTTTGCCGAACCGGGTTCGATGGATCTGGCCGTCAAATGCGCCCAGGGACTGCAAAAGGTCAACGTCATCCTCATGGCAAGTCACGGGGCCTGTGCCGTAGGTTCGAACCTGAACGAGGCCTTCTACCGCATGGAAACGCTGGAATCGGTGGCTAAGATATACCGTAATGCCATGACCTTCCATGCAGCCTATCGTGTAATCCATGAAGAAGAACAGGTACACAGCCTGGCCGATGTATTTACGTTATAGGACATAAAAAAACAGGGACTATCCCATGATGCTGATGTGCGTTCATGGGACAGTTCCTGTTTTTTGTTTGACGTTTGATGGTTGATGTTTTAGACGGCGGCAAAGAAGACGTAGCGGATGATGAGGAAGGCAAGGGCTCCCATGACTGCCGTGCAGGGAATGGTAAGAACCCAGGCAGAAACCATCTGGCGCGCTACGTTCCAGTGAACGGCTTTGACACGCTGGGCGGCGCCGACACCCATGATGGAGCCCGATACGACGTGGGTCGTCGATACGGGCAGGTGCAGCAGTGTGGCCGTAAAGATGACGACTGCCGAGTTGAGGTCGGCAGCAAATCCGTGAATGGGATGCATCTTGAATATCTTGCCGCCGACGGTACGGATGATTTTCCATCCGCCTACGCTGGTACCCAGGGCCATAGCAGCAGCGCAGAGCAGTTTGACGATAGTAGGGACTTCCAGTGTGTCGATGAATCCGCCGGAAAGCAGGGCCAGTGTAATGATCCCCATGGATTTCTGGGCATCATTGGAACCGTGGGAAAAGGCCATGAGAGCGGCCGACAGGACCTGCAGCCGGTTGGCCGTCAGATTGACGACTGCCGGACGGTAGCTATGACAGACGGCAAAGATGAGATTCATGATAATATACCCGACGACGATAGCGGTGATTGGGGACAGAATCAGGGAGAGGAAAATCTTCAGTATGCCCCAGCCGTTGAGGGCCCCGAAGCCGACAGAAATGGCTACGGCGCCAATCATACCGCCGATGAGCGCATGGGAGGAACTGGAGGGCATGCCGACGTACCAGGTCAGGAGGTTCCAGATGATGGCCCCTGTCAGGCCGGCGACGATGATCAGCTCGTTGATCATATTGGCCGAAATGACGATATCGCCGCCGATTGTTTTGGCAACGCCTGTAGAAATCATGGCACCGATAAAGTTCAGGATGGCCGTACCGATGATAGCCAGGCCCGGGCGGATAGCCCGCGTCGATACGCAGGTGGCGATGGCGTTGGCCGTATCGTGGAACCCGTTGATAAAATCGAAAATCAGGGCCAGGACGACGACGAGGATAATCATGTACGTATCAAGCATACTTCATAACCACTCCTTTGATCAGGTTACCCAGAGCTTCTACTTTATCCGCTGTTTCTTCGATGGACGCCATCGTATCTTTCCAGCGGATGACATCCAGAAGTGGCATTTCCCCGCTGAAGATGCGGGACATTTCTGAACGATAAATATGATCGACTTCTGTTTCCATCTTGTTGAGCTTTTCCGTATGGTAAATGAGTTCTGCCTGGTGCTTGTCGATATTCTTTAACAATTCAAAGGTGCTGGCCAGTTCATTTCCCATCTCGATGAGGACTTCCGTACCGCGCACGGCAGCCGGCGTCGATTGGGTAATATGGTACATATCGACGCGCATGATAAAGCCGTGGAGATTGTCGATGCAGTCTTCCAGCCGGCAGGACAGATTGTAAAAATCTTCTCTGTCAATCGGCGTGATAAATACGCGGGCCAGTTGTTTGATGACGTCGAAATTGACCTTATCGGCGCCGTGTTCCAGGTTGGTGATTTCTTCCATATGATCCGGAAGGAGTGACAGGTCTTTCATGACCTCGTTGGCGATGACAGCGCCGCGCCGGAATTTCTCGGCGTTTTCGATGAGATAGTCAAAAAATTCTTCGTGTTTATTGCTGATGCTGAACATGTAAGGTACGCCTCCTAATATACTCTTTTCAAAGTATACGTATACTTTGTCAGTTCTTTGTAAATACTTTGTAAAAACCATGTAAAAATAGAGTGGTTTATTTACTACTATTTTACCATGCTTTACCGGTTCCTGACATGTATACATGGCGAAAAACAAAAAAAATAACTGACAGCCGGAAATTTTCCGGATGCCAGTCACGATTAGTGGATCATTGCCGTTACGAGGAGGGCCAGATGATTGACGCCCTGGGGTACACAGGCCGGTACATAGGTCACGATGAGTGCCGTAGAGGCCAGGCCTACGATGGTCAGCCAGGCTTCACAGTCGCTGCCCCAGATGTATTCGCCGAGCTTGACACAGGCGCCGCCGATAGCTACCAGAGCGACGAGCAGAGCCAGCGTTGCCATGGGACTGCCGGGATAGAGATGGCTCAGTACGAGAAGTACGAATAAGCCTATTACAATCAGGTTTTTCATCAAGTATTTCCCCCTCAAATTTATAATGACTTTATTATAGTCATGGGAGGGCTCGTAGTCAATTACTAATGATTATTTCTTTGTATCAGTACTGCAAGTATAAAATGTGTTATGAGACTAGTTCAAACGCCTATGATTTGCTATAATAAAAAACTGGGAAGAATCAGGAAAAGAAGGTAGAAACGGATGAGCTGGCTGAAGAAACAATTAGGAAAAGTAAAGACCGGACTGAACCGGCAGGTACGCCCCGGGGCTGATCCTGTGCTGGGTGACATCCGGGCGTATACGAAACAGCCGGCAGAGAATCTTTCGGAATACGAACGGCTGCTGGCGGTATTGCGGAACAGCGCATCCGTGCTGGTATCGTATCCCCGGTTTGAAGCCGATGCAAAGGCTCTGTGGAATGTGTCCTATGAAGGAACGCTGGCAAAGGAAGAGAAAATCCGTTTCATCGGTACTCAGATTCCGATTATTTGTGACAGCATAGAACGGCATCTGTATATGGTCCGGACAGCGCGGCAGGCGAAAGCCTCGTATTTTGAGAATCATGAGACTACACGCAATAAAATCGAAACGCGCAATCTGGCGCTGGATAGTGTCAGGAAGGCCTTGAAGGAAGCTGTATCGTATGTCCGGGACCGGGAAGACGAATATGACACTGACTGGGCCGGCAGGAAATGCGTCCCCCTGGATGACTGGACGGAAACGGAAGATTTCTACCGGCGCCTGCTGCAGGGTATCCGTAATTTTACGACGTGGCAGCCCGTGTTTGCCAAACTGGATGATGCGGCCCGCTTTGCCCGGACGCTGGCAGACTACGAAGCTTCGGCACAGGAGGCGGAAGGCCTCTGGCACGACTGGAAGGAACGGTGCCGGGCCTATGGAGAGGAACAGACAGAACTTTCCCGTCAGCGCCGGCTGATCATGAAAGAAGAAGAGGAATATGAACATTCCGGCCTCTGGGGCCGCAAGCCCGTCTTTGATTTCAGCCGCCGGGGCCATCATCTGGAACAGCACCGGGAAGAACTGGAAGACAGGGAAGACCGGCTGGAAGAGGAATGGTATGACCTGCAGAAAGAGTACAAGGGCTATTGCAACCGGGTGCTCGATATCTGTGACGAACTATGTGATTATGTCATTGTCCTAATGGACTGCCTGGAAGAAGAAAAGCAGTCCAATATCCATAATGGCGAGAAGCTGGAGGCGGACTATGAAGCCGGCCACGAGGATATACGCCGTCTCGATGAGGAATATGAACGGGCAAGGCACGTGCTGGACACATTAACATCACTGGGAGGAACGGAAGATGGAGTTTGAAGAAATACCCAAACGGCGGAAAATACAGGATTTTTTCCCCGAAGAAACGCCCCGTCCCAAACGGAGGACGAGGATAGATGTAAAACGGCAGAAACGTCATAAAGTTGATACGTACCTCGATGATGCGGACTGGCAGTCTTTGCAGCGCTACTGTGAACGAGCCGATGAAAAACCATCGGTCCTGCTGCGCCGTCTGCTGCGGCAATTTTTACGGGAAGAGAAGGGATAGGAAATGGAACGTCTGGATATTTATGATTACCGCGGTGTGCCTACGGGCAGGACCATCGACCGCAGTCAGGAAGGCACATTGTCCGATGGGGAATATTTTCTCATCGTCCATGTGTGCATCTTTGACCATGCAGGACGGCTTCTCATCCAGCAGCGGAAAAAGCCCGGTGACCCCCTGGACGGATGCTGGGACCTGACCGTTGCCGGACATGTGCACAGCGGTGAATCGAGCCAGGTGGCGGCTATGAGAGAGGTCCGCGAAGAAATCGGCCTCCCTGTCGATCTTACCGGACAGGCTCCGCTCATGCGGCTCCGCTTCCATCACGGATTTGACGATATTTACGTCGTCATCGCCGACGTCCCTCTGGAATCGCTGCATCTGCAGGATGCAGAAGTCCGGGCTGCCCGCTATGCCTGCCGGGAGGACGTGCTCCAGATGATTCACCGCAGGCAGTTCCTGCCCTATATGGACAGTTTTATCGAATCATTGTATGATATGCGATGCTCCAACGGCTTCATCCGCAGTGATGCGCCGGCGGATCTACAGTGAACGTGCAATCTGCCGGGATGACTCTGGTCACTGTGATGAAGAAAGGGTATAATAAAACTATAGAACTCCAAAAATGAGGTGTGTAATATGGCAAAGAACTATTATGAATTGCACGTAGCCGGCTGTACGCGGCAGCTTCCGATTATTAAATTAAATGACGATCTGGCTATTGCCGGCTTTGTCATCCTGGGCGATGTGGACATTGTGTCGGCTACGGCAAAGGAACTGGTGAAAAAAATGCCGGCTCATACCGATGTCATTATGACTGCAGAAACGAAAGGAATCCCCCTGGCCCACGAAATGGCCCGCCTGAGCGGCATGAAGCAATACGTCGTAGCGCGCAAGTCCGTCAAGGCATACATGGATGATCCCATCTGGGTGGAAGACGAATCCATCACGACAGCGGGCAAACAGCGTCTCTATCTCTCTGCTGCAGACGTGGCCCTCCTGCGCGGCAGAAACGTCCTCCTCGTCGATGACGTCATCAGCACGGGCGGATCCATGAAAGCCCTCAAAGCACTGGCCGAAAAAGCCGGGGCACACATTGCCGGACAGGCCGCCATCCTGGCAGAAGGGGATGCGGCAAAACGGGAGGACATCATCTATCTGGCACCGCTGCCCCTGTTAAAGCCGGAAGATGCCGAATAATCTGTAGAGGTAACAAACATTTTCTCTTGCATTTCCCGTGTCTTTATGCTAAACTAATCTAGCATAGGTTTTGTATGATAGATGAGAAGAGGTGTAAATTTTGAAAGAAGGAATCCATCCGAAATACTACAGCAACGCCAAAGTAACGTGTGCTTGTGGTAATACATTCGAAACAGGTTCGACTAAACCGGAACTGCGTGTTGAAATTTGCTCTAAATGCCATCCGTTCTTTACAGGCCAGCAGCGTGCCCAGCAGGCTCGTGGCCGTATCGAACAGTTCAATAAACGTTATGGTAAAAAAGCTAGTAAATAAGCAGTACAAGTGTGCAGCAGAGCAGAAATGCTCTGCTCTATTTGTTTGTGTGGAAATGGGGTGTGCCTTTTGAAGAAACCCACTACATATGTAGGCGGACAGGCTGTCATTGAGGGCGTCATGATGCGGGGACCGAAATATATTGCTACAGCGGTGCGGACGCCGTCCGGCCAGATTACGGTCAAAAAAGATGAAGTACATTCACTGTGTGAACGGTATCCCATTTTGAAGAAGCCCCTGCTGCGCGGCACCATTGCTTTGTATGAGTCGCTGGTATATGGCATGAAATGCCTGTCTTATTCTGCCCAGGCTGCCGGTGAAGAAGAAGAGGAACTGTCCCGCCCGCAGATGATTGCTACCATGGCATTCTCTATCGTGCTGGCCATCGTCATTTTTCTCCTCATTCCGACGTATGGCGCCAAATTCATACCGGGCGTCATGGACAGCGCCGTCCGGCTGAACATAGTCGAAGGCGTATTGCGATTGCTTATTTTTCTATTATATATATGGGGCATTTCCCTTACGAGTGATATCCGCCGTGTCTATGAATACCACGGCGCTGAACATAAAACCATCTGGACCTACGAATCGGGAGAAGAACTGACCGTTGAAAATGTCAAAAAACACAGCCGTCTCCATCCGCGGTGCGGCACCAATTTCCTGCTTATCGTCATGGTCGTTTCTATTTTCGTCTTTGCCTTCCTGGGCTGGCCGAATCTGGCCGAACGGATGATATCGCGGATCCTTCTGATGCCGGTCGTTGCCGGTATCAGTTATGAAATGATCCGCATAGCGGCACGGACGGAAAGTCCCTTTGTCCAGGCCCTGTTCAAGCCCGGTCTGTATCTCCAGTATCTGACGACGCGGGAACCCCACGCCGATCAGATCGAAGTGGCTATTGAAGCGATGAACGCTGCCAAACCGGAAGACCATGAGGAAACGCCGGATGGTGATACGGCCACTGTGACGATCACGCCGGCAGGACCGGGGGAGGAAGATGCATCCCGTGCCGAATCGGCATAAACCGGGAGTGCTGTAAAGAAAGAGAGGAATTTACGTGTTTATTGATAAAGTGCAGGCCGTTGAAAATAAATTTATGGATCTGGAACAACGCATCAGTGACCCGTCGGTCATTGCCCGGCAGGAGGAATGGCAGAAACTGACGAAGGAACATGCATCGCTGGCCCCGATTGTGGAAACGTACCGCCAATATAAGGATGTGACGGAGCAGATCCAGGGCGACCGGGAACTATTGAAAGACCCGGAAAGCGATGGGGAAATCATTGCCATGGCCAAAGAGGAATTAGCAGAACTGGAAAAGAAACAGGCCGGGCTGGAAGACGAACTGCATATCCTCATGCTGCCCAAAGATCCGCGGGATGACAAGAACGTTATCATGGAAATCCGTGGCGGTGCCGGCGGCGATGAAGCGGCCCTCTTTGCCGGCGATTTATTCCGCATGTATATGAAATACATCGAAAAGCAACCCGGCTGGAAAGCCAGCATCATCAGTTCCAATGCACCGGAACTGGGCGGATTCAAGGAAGTTATTTTCTCTGTCGAAGGCCATGGCGTCTATGGCAAGCTGAAATATGAATCGGGCGTACATCGCGTACAGCGTGTCCCCGTTACGGAAGCAGGCGGCCGTATCCACACGTCTACGGCTACGGTTGCCGTACTGCCCGAAGCAGAAGACGTAGAAGTCAATCTGAATATGGACGATGTACGCGTTGATTATTATCGTTCCAGTGGGGCTGGCGGCCAGCACGTCAATAAGACGAGTTCGGCTGTCCGCATGACCCATATCCCGACGGGGATTGTCGTCGAATGTCAGGATGAACGGTCCCAGCTGGAAAACCGGGCCAAGGCGATGCGCGTACTGAAAGCACGCCTGCTGGACAAGGCCCAGCAGGAAGCCGATGCGGAAGTAACGGAAGCACGGCGCAGCCAGGTCGGTACAGGCGATCGGAGCGAACGGATCCGTACCTATAATTTCCCCCAGGGCCGGGTAACGGACCACCGCATCAACCTGACGCTGTACAAGCTGGAAAATGTCCTCAACGGCGATCTCGATGAATTTATCCAGGCTCTGGCAGAAGCGCACCGGGCAGAGCTGATGAAGGAAGAATCGGATGATGAATAAACTGTGGACCATCGGGGCGCTCCTTACGTGGACGACGCAGTTCTTTACGTCGAAAGGCATCGATTCGCCGCGCCTCGATGCGGAAATCCTCCTGTCCCACGTGCTGAACAAGGAGCGGATTTATCTCTATGCCCATTATGATGAGCCCATGACGACAGAGGAACTGGCTGCCTACCGGGAACTGGTGAAAAAGCGGGCGGATCGTCTGTCCGTGGCCCATATTCTGGGAGAAAAGTCGTTCATGGGGCTGGATTTTCTGGTCAATGAACAGGTACTCATTCCCCGGCCGGAAACGGAAATGCTGGTTGAAACCGTACTCGAGCAGCTAACGCAGGATTCACAGGCGCATATCCTCGATATCGGGACAGGAAGCGGAGCCATCTTGCTGAGCATCCTTCATGAACGGCCGCAATGCCGGGGGCTGGGCGTCGATATTTCGCAGCAGGCTCTGGATACAGCCCGGAAGAACGGGGAGCGACTGGGCCTTTCGGACCGGGTGAGCTGGAAGATAAGCGACCTTCTGGCATCGGTGCCATCGGCCGCCTATGACTGGGTCGTATCCAATCCGCCGTATCTGACGGCAGACGATATGCATCATTTGCAGCCCGAAGTGCGTCATGATCCGGCACTGGCCCTGTTCGGAGGTGAAGACGGTCTGGAGTATTACCGCCGCATCGCCGGGGATGTCGTGCCCTACGTGAAGGTAGACGGCTTTTGCGCCGTCGAGGCCGGTGCCGGCCAGAGCCGGGATATCGCCTCGATTTTTACCGGTACCGGTCATTTTGCATTACAACGAATAGTAAACGATTATGGCGGCATTGAACGGGTCGTCGTTTTTCAGCGAAAAGAGTAGATACGTGTGAAACAGACAAAAATGGTCCGCATAACGGACGTAGAAAAAGATAAAGCTATACTGGAAGAAGCAGGCCGCATCATCCGGGATGGTGGTATCGTCGTATTCCCGACAGAAACGGTATATGGCATTGGTGCCAACGGTCTCGATGCCGACTGCTGCCGCAGCATTTATGCGGCCAAGGGACGGCCCAGCGATAATCCGCTCATCCTGACCGTACCGGACCAGGAAGCGGCCCATCAGGTAGCGGCGTATATTTCGCCGACGGCGCAGAAGCTCCTCGACGCGTTCTGGCCGGGGCCTCTCACGATCATTTTCCCGCGTAAATCCTGTGTGCCCGATGCCGCGACGGGTGGTCTGGATACGGTTGCCCTGCGCTGCCCGGACCACGACATTGCCCATGCATTCCTCAAGGCTGCCGGTGTGCCCGTAGCCGCTCCCAGTGCCAACCGGTCCGGCCGGCCCAGCCCGACGACGGCGGAAGAAGTGGCCCACGACATGGATGGACGGGTCGATATGATCATCGATGGCGGCCCCTGCCATATCGGCGTCGAATCGACGATTATTGAATGTCATGACGACGATACGGTCACCATTCTCCGTCCCGGCGGTGTGACCCTTGCCATGCTGGAAGAAGTCGTCGGAAAAGGAAAGGTCGATGTAGACCGCAATATCATAACGGGAAAAGGCGTGCCCAAAGCGCCGGGGATGAAGTACCGCCACTATGCGCCGTCGGCTCCGGTTACGGTCTATGTGGGCTCCGTAGAGCACGTACAGCAGGCCATGGCACAGCAGGCGCTGGAACTGACGGCAGAAGGAAAGAAAGTCGGCTTTCTCGTCAGCCGCCAGACGGCAGAAGCCTTCCCGAAAGACGCCATGTATATCTGGGGCGATCACGGTGACAAAGCGGCCCTGGCAGCCCAGCTGTATACGGGTCTGTTGTTCTTTGATAGTGTCCACGTAGACCATATCCTGGCCGAAGGGACCGATGAAGAAGGCCTGGGAATGGCCATTATGAACCGCATGAAAAAATCTGCCGGCGGCGATGTGCGCTCCGTATAACGAATGCTTTATTTTTCTGTCCTGTCAGAGTATAATAAATAAGAAAAGCAAGGGTGTCTGTCGCATCTGTGTTTATTTTATTTATGTACAGGAGGAATCAGTCTATGAAATTAGTAATTGGTGCCGACCACGGTGGTTTTGATTTGAAGGAAAACATCAAGCAGTACCTGGACGAACAGGGGATTGCCTATACCGACTATGGCACACATACACCGGAACGGTGTGACTATCCGGTCATTGCCAAAAAAGTTGCACAAGCCGTTGCAGACGGTACGTTTGACAGAGGCATCCTTATCTGCGGTACCGGCATCGGTATCGGTATTGCTGCCAACAAGGTCCATGGCATCCGGGCTGCGTTGTGCCACGATATGTTCTCGGCCGAATATTGCCGCCGCCACAATGACGCCAATATCCTCACCATGGGCGGCCGGGTCATCGGACCGGGCCTTGCAAGGGAAATCGTCCGTATTTTCCTTTCTACGGGATTTGATGGCGGGCGTCATGAAGTCCGGGTCAATATGATTAAGGAAATGGATAAATAAGCCGCGAAGCGGTTCGTGAAGAAAGGACTATACCACATGCAGATCGAAGTATTAAACCATCCGCTGATTCAGCATAAAGTGACGCTGATGCGGAAAAAAGAAACAGATTCCAAGGATTTCCGTGAACTTCTGGAAGAAATTACCATGCTCATGGCATATGAAATCACCCGGGACCTGCCGCTGGAAGATATAGAAATCGAAACGCCGCTGCAGAAGATGACAGGCAAACAGATCAGCGGCAAAAAGCTGGTCATCGTCCCGATCCTGCGCGCCGGCCTGGGAATGGTACAGGGCATGCTCAATCTCATGCCTATGGCCAAAGTAGGGCACATCGGCCTGTACCGGGATCCGGAAACGAAGAAACCCGTCGAATATTATTGCAAGATGCCCGATATCGAAGGTCGTGATTTCATCATCGTCGATCCGATGCTGGCTACCGGTGGCAGCGCTTCGGCAGCGATTACACTGCTCAAGCAGCGGGGAATCAAAAACATCAAGTTCATTTGTCTGGTCGCAGCTCCTGAAGGGGTGCAGTGCCTGAACCGTGAACATCCCGATGTCAAGATTTATGCAGCCGCCCTCGATGACCGTCTGAATGAAAACTGCTACATCCTGCCCGGTCTGGGCGATGCCGGTGACCGCATTTTTGGCACGAAATAACAGAGAAGGGAAGACATTCCCATCATAAAAAAAACAGTAACGAAATGGCCACGACAGCCTGTTTCGTTACTGTTTTTTTTCGTTGTCATGTCAGTGGGCGCAGGCGACGTGGCCGATTTCTTCCGGCACATAGGGCGTTTCCTGATAGACCAGGTTGAGCCAGTTGTGGTAGAAGATATGGGCATAACTGCACCAGGTAAAGGCCGGCGTATTGCGGTCATCGCCATGGGGATAATAGTTGGCCGGCGGAGCGATGGGCAGTCCCTTGTTTTTGTCGCGCAGGTATTCTTTAGCCAGCGTATCCCTGTCGTATTCAAAGTGGCCGAGGACGAAAAACTGCCGGTTGTTTGGCGTGCCGATGATATTGATGCCGTTTTTTGTATTGCGGGAGAGGATTTCCAGCTCCGGTGTATTGTAGACGGCAATGTCATCGATAGCCGTATGGCGCGACTGGGGAATGAAATACCGGTCATCGAATCCCCGCAAGAGCGGATGATGGCGCTGCGTGAGCTGGTATTCGTATATGCCGAACAACTTCTGGGGCAGGAGCTGCTTCTGGATATGATAGAAATGATAGAGTGCGGCCTGGGCTCCCCAGCAGAAGGACATGGTGGAATAGACATGGGTACGGGACCAGTCCAGATATTTTATCAGTTCCGGCCAGTAATCGACTTCTTCAAAGGGCAGCGTTTCTACCGGTGCGCCGGTGATGATGAAGCCGTCATAGTACTTGTCCCTGATTTCGTCAAAGGTGCAATAATTGGCATCGAGGTAGGAGGCGTCGGTGTTGCTGCTCACATGGGTAGCGGTATGACAGAAATCGACCTCTACCTGCAGGGGAGAATCGCCGAGGAGACGGAGGTACTGTAGTTCCGTGATTTTCTTGAGAGGCATGAGATTCAGGATCAGGATGCGCAGGGGACGGATGTCCTGGTGGAGTGCTTTGCGGCGGTCAATGGTCGCGATTCCTTCTTCGTGTAATTTTTCTTTTGCAGATAAACCGTCAATGATTTTGATAGGCATAATGTGATTCCTCTTTTCTTGTGATATATGTGAGTTACTTGACGGTTGCCGGCATGATACAAAAAAAGCTCCCGTCCCAACAAGGGACGGAAGCACCGTGATACCACCCAATTTCACTGCTTTCTCACGAAAACAGCCTCTTCAGGTACGCAGGCCCTGGGGCCATCAATACCATAGTACGATAACGGGTACAACCGGACGGCCTGACTATTCGGCACGCCTGCTCAGAGTCCATCTTCTGCAGCGCTTTCTGTGCTCCCTTGCACCAGACAGGAGCTCTCTGTGACAGTCCCTGCTGCATACTCTTCTCGTCTTAGCAACACTATCAAGTTGATGGGCTCATTCTAACACGCTTATACCAGATTGTCAAATAGAAATTGTAAGAAAAATAACTTGACAAAGACTGCCGGGACGGGTAATATATATAGGTAAGCTTTTCACTTGGACTCCACCAGCCCCGGAGAAAAAGATCCTAAAGCTTAGGCTTAAGATAGTTATTCAGGGAGGATTATACAGCATGAAAACTACATTTATGGCCAACGCCAGCAACATTGAACGTAAATGGTATGTTGTTGACGCTGAAGGTCAGACATTAGGTCGTCTTGCTGCCGAAGTCGCAAAAGTTCTTCGGGGAAAACATAAACCGACATTTACCCCGCATGTAGATACAGGCGATTATGTAATCGTTGTAAACGCAGCAAAAGTAAAACTCACAGGTAAAAAACTCATTCAGAAGACGTATTTCCGTCATTCCGGTTATCCCGGTGGTTCTTCGTTTACACAGGCAGGCCACATGCTTGAAAAACGTCCGGAACGCGTTGTTGAAATGGCTGTTCGCGGCATGCTGCCGAAGAACAAGCTGGGTGAACAGATGTATCGCAAACTGAACGTATATGCTGGTGCTGAACATCCGCATCAGGCACAGCAGCCAGAAGAATTAAAGTTGGACATTCGTTAATATAACCGGGAGGAAGATTTCATGGCAGTAGCACAGTACTACGGCACTGGCCGTAGAAAAACCTCCGTTGCCAGAGTTCGTCTGGTTCCGGGTCAGGGTAATATCACAGTAAACAAAAAAGGATTAACCGAATATTTCGGCCGTAAAACGCTGGAACTCGTTATTAGACAGCCCCTCGTACTGACCGGCGTTACGGAACAGTATGATGTCATCGCTGACGTAAAAGGCGGTGGCCCGTCCGGCCAGGCTGGCGCTATCCGTCACGGTATCAGCCGCGCACTTCTCGAAGTCGATGCTGATTTCCGTCAGCCCCTCAAAAAAGCTGGTCTTCTGACACGTGATCCGCGTGAAAAAGAACGCCGTAAATACGGCCTCAAGAAAGCCCGTAAGGCTTCCCAGTTCAGCAAACGTTAATCATCACGTTATGGATACAAACCGCACAGATTTCTGTGCGGTTTTTTCTTGATAACTTTCCTATTTCATTTTACACTATATTTGTAATATTGAACGCGTTCAAGGCGGTGAGAATAACGAAAAAGAATCGGGAGAATATGAATGGTGTGCGCCAGCGCATCCTGGCGACGGCAAAGGATTTATTCGTTCATCAGGGATACAAGAAGACGACCATACGCCAGATTGTCGAAGAGTCCGGTGTCCTGACGGGCAGTATTTACTATTTTTTTAAGAATAAGGAAGATATTTTTCAATCTCTCGTATTATCTCTGTTCCGTCAGTGCAACTATCTCATTGGTGAGCATTTTCATGACGAATCGCCGGCGTTCCGCTATGCCGCCCTGTGTCAGGTCGAGTTTGAAGCGGTCCGTATGAACGAGCTGGTACGGGAAACGTATTATGAAGGCTATACCTCACCGGTCATTTTTGAAAAAATAACGAATCATCTGACGGAAATGACCATACAGATTTTTGGTGACAGCCTGACTCTTTCCCGTGAGGACATATTTCTCCGGTCCCTTCTGATTAAAGGGGCTATGCGGAGTTATGTCATCCAGTTCGGCTTTTCTACTTCCGTCGATGCCGGCCGGTACAGTGAAATCTGTCTGCGTACGGCACTGGAACTATTGGGAGTAGACTGCGATGAAACCGACGCCGTCCTGGAACGGCTGCGGGAGCGGCTGCCGGAAATCAGGGATATCGCCAATACGATGATTCATCAGCAATGAAGCTGCGTATCCGGGCCCTGCCGGATACGTGTTTTTTGCAGATTTTTTGAACGCGTTCAATTAGTGAAATGAACAGGAGGATCCGTAATGAAAAAAATACAGTGTAAAAAATATGTATGCCTGCTGGCAGGGGTGCTGCTGGTGATGGTTCTTTCCAGCGGGTGCAGCCTCCAGCAGGCAGGAAACGCATCGGATGAAACATGGGGCCGGTCTGATGCCAAGGAAATCGATATTAATTCCAAGGTGGCCGGCCGGGTCATCCAGCTCAATGTCAAGGAAGGGGATACTGTCCACAAAGGTGATGTCATCGCGTATATTGATCAGCGTGACTTACTGGCCCAGAAGGCACAGGCCGAAGCCAATATCAAAGCGCTGGAAGCGCAGGTACGGCAGGCTGATGTGGTGACGACACTGCAGGACAGTACTTCTCATTCTACTCTGGATACGGCTTCGGCCGGTATAGACACGGCCCAGTCCAATCTGGATCTGGCAGAAAAAGATTTCAACCGCTATCAGGAATTGTATCAGCAGGGAGCCGTTTCCAAGGCCGTCTTTGATGGATATAAGACGAAGTATGAAGTAGCCCAGGCTGCGTATTCCCAGGCCCAGTCCGGTTATGCATCTGCTCAGGCCGGATTATTACAGACTGATGTCAATACGGCGAATGCCGACGCGGTCCAGAAAAAACTGGAAGCCGCTCATGCCCAGCTGCAGCAGATTGAAGTGTCTCTCGATGAAACGGAAATCAAGGCACCTTTTGATGGAGTGATTACAGCCAAATACATTGAAGAAGGATCTATGATTTCCCTCGGTACGCCTCTGGTAGCCGTACAGGATCCGACGGACAACTGGGTCAATTTCAAGGTTCCTGAAACGAGATTGAAAGAATTCCGCCTGGGACAGCAGGTGACCCTCCTGGCACGGGACGGTAAGACAAAAGTGACCGGAACGATTACCGATATCAGTAAAAAGTCGGAATTTGCTACCCAGCGGGCGACAAGTGAACGGGGAGACGACACGGATATTATCAGCTTCAACATCAAAGTGCAGGTGAATGATTCTTTCCTTCGTCCCGGCATGCGCTTCCGTTTATTGGCAGGTGAGGCAGTATGACCTTTTTGCAGATACTCCGGAGGGAATGGGGAATCCTCTGGAAAGGCCGGTTTCCCGTGGCGCCCATTTTGTTTTTGCTCCCTCTGGCGTTCACCCTGGCTTTCGGTATCATTTACTACCAGAATTCAGTGGAACGGATTCCTCTCATTATTTGTGATGAAGAACAGTCTCCTGTAAGCCGGACGGTCATTCAGGCGTATAGTGATTCCGAAAAATTTTCCATTACGGGAGAAGTGTACCATGCCGAAGACATGACCGACGCCCTGCAGTCCGGCAGTGCCATAGCTGCACTGTATATTCCGGCGGATTTATCAAAAAAAATCAAAACGGGGGACCCCATCGATTTGCTGATACTCGTCGATTCGGCCAATAACATGTTTGGCAACGCAGCAATGACCGCTGCCAATGAAATCAATAAGACTCTGGCCGTAGGCATTGCATCACAGCTTCTGGAAGCTGATAACCGGCTGCCCCAGGCGGCCATGTCTATGGCCTATCCCGTGCGTATGGGCATCCGGATTATCAACAACCCGACAACGGGATATTCCCCGTTTATGCTGGCAGGACTTACGATGAATGGGTTGCAGATTGCCATTATGCTGGTCATTTGTCCGCTGGTGGCCCGGGAATTTCACCATCGTGTTTACCGGAAGCAGGTGCCTTCCTGGAAAATCATCGCCGCTAAAATATTGCCCGTGTGGGGATTGTCCGTCCTGTCGTTTTTTGTGTCACTGATTTTCTTACACACCTGTTTTGCCATTCCCGTACGGGGGAATTTCTTTGATTTAGGGCTGATCATGGCTGTCTTTACGCTGACTGTATCGTGCATTATGACATTATTTGCCGTCTGCAGCCCGGACGAAGTCATGTCTCTTCAGGAGCCGCTTTTATATATCATGCCGGGACTTCTGTACAGTGGCCTGAGCTGGCCCGATTTCTATATGAATCAGCTGGCAGAAGTGATTGCCTTTATTTTCCCCATGCGCCATGGTGCCGATGTCGTCCGCGATCTGCTGCTGTCGGGATATGCGCCGGCCCTGTACAGCCAGTGCCTGCAGATGCTGCTCATGGGAGGACTGTGTCTGCTGCTGGCCTGGGGAGTGTTTATTATGCGGCGGCGGTACGGAACAGTGAATCTGATACGCCACGTGTTCCGCCGTGAGAAAGGAGAAACGACACTATGAGCCTGTTGCAATGCATTGGCCGGGAGCTTACAAATGCCTTTGTCCACGATGCCCGGCGTGCTATTTTTCTGTTTGGCGCAGCAGCAGCCTATCTGATTCTCTTTGGCATCTTGTATTATCCCGGTGTCGTCAAAGATATTCCGACGGTCATCTGCGATGAATCCCATACGGCGTACAGCCGTGCCCTTACGAAACATTTTACGGATACGGACAGTTTTTCTGTGGTCCGCGTCGTATCCGATGAGGAAGAAGCACGACAGATGATGAGAGAAAAGCAGGCGTATACGGCTGTTCTCATCCCGCAGGATTTTGCCAAACAGATCCTTACCGGCCAGAGCAGTCAGGTCCTGGTCATGATGAACGGGGCCAACATCATTACGACCAATATTTCCAGTACCGCTGCCAGTGATGTCATCAACGCCTTCAATGACCGCGTAGCTGCCCGGCAGGCGGCCCTGCGCACCAGTGGTGATGAAGGCATGCTGGGACGCCGCATTTCTCCGGTCCATACCTCCCTGCGCGTACTGAATAACCCGACCCAGAGTTACATGATGTTTTTTGTCCTTGGGCTTTCTCTGGCTGCTATGCAGCAGGGCATATTCTTGTCGATTGGTGCGGCTGTGCAGGGCGATATTCATGACAAGAAACTAAAAGGCAGCCCGCCATGGACCATACTGGCTGTAAAGCTTGGCGTATACTGGGTGCTGACTATGTTATCGTTCTGTTTTATCTGTTTCCTGGCTTATGTGCTGGGCATTCCCAACAGGGCATCGGCATCCAGCCTGGTTCCTTTGTCGGCAGCATTTGCATATACGGCACTATCCCTGGGGCTGATGGGGGCTGCTGTATTTCGTACAGAATTACAATTTGTGCGGGCATCGGTCATGTATACCGTACCGGCTTTTATTTTCGGCGGGTACACCTGGCCCATGGAAGCGATGGATCCGGTAACGCAGATGATCGCATCGCTGTTTCCCATGGCATGGCTCTCTAATGCGGTGCGGGAACTTTTCCTATCCGGACACTTTGCATTGCTGCAACGGAATGTCTGTGCACTCCTGATATTAGGTACAATATTCCTGGTCATTGGAAGCCTCTTGTTTTGCCGCCGCATGAAAAACGGAGCCAGATAGAAACGAGGATATGCCGGCATGCCTTCGCCTCACCCCATCAGAGGATATTGTTTTCTTTCGTCCTATATTGCCAGAAAAGAGAAAAATCATCGTAAGAAAGGGAATTGCATGGCAATATGTAGTGAAACAGGTGGAATTTTATAGTAATATGTGTTATAGTGATAATATAGTTAAGAAAAAGTAACACTAACAGGACGTGACAAAATCAGATGTAATGGGGTGAAGGAAAATGATACTTTATTTTTCCGGCACAGGCAATTCGTTGAGCGCCGCGCGGCTTCTGGCAAGGGAAACAGGGGACACGGCTGTTCATGTAATAGATCTTACGACTCACTGCGGTACGTGCAGGGGAATCCAGGATAAAGTCATCGGTTTCGTATTTCCCGTTTATTTTGGAGATCTGCCTGATCCCGTGCGTGAATTCGTAGAATATACGCGGTTTGCGCCTTCGACCTACTTTTACGCTGTAGCTACCTGCGGCGGTACGGCCGGCAATGCCTTGTACAACCTGAAGGAAATTCTGGAACGGAAGCGCTGCCGTCTTTCCTATGGGCGGGCCGTGCCGATGATTGCCAATAGTACGGCAACGTGGAAAAAAGGCGTGACCTATGATTTCAGTCGTCTCGACGAGGCCCGGAAAAAACTGATATCCATTGCGACGGCCGTACAGGCCCGGACGGTCAATACGGATGAAGCGCGCCGGTCCCTGGCAGGATCGCTTATGGCGACGTCCCTTGTCCGCCACATGGGAAAGCGGCGCTTTGCCATCAGCGTGGATACAGATGCCTGTACGGGCTGCGGGATATGTGAGCGGCTCTGTCCCATGCATAATATCATCATAAAGAACGGGAAAGCCCGCGTCGGTGACCGCTGTGTATCGTGCATGGCCTGCGCCCACTGGTGTCCGTCCGGTGGTATTCTCGTACATGGCCATGCTATTTCCCGGGAAGATCAGTATCATCATCCCGATATAGAAGTCGAAGATCTGTTCCTACGTTGATAACATATAATAAAAACGGGACTGATGCAGAAGGGTATTCTGTGTCAGTTCCGTTTTTATATGAGAGAAAAGGAGTCGGCCTATAAATTTGTTATTGTGCGGCCGCTGCTTTACCGAGAGCAGCGCATTCTTCGGAATTATCGGGCGTTTCATTGACAATAGCCGTACCGAATACGATAGCGCCTGCGTCCTGGGCCCGCTGTTTCCACGTGTCCATCCATTCACCGGTTCCCCAGCCATAGGAACCGAAGAGGCCTACTTTTTTACCGCTCAATTTAGGAGCGATTGCCGTAAAGAAGGGTTCGACGACGCTGTCTTCCAATTCTTCTGACCCCATAGCAGGGCAACCGAGGAGAATGACATCGTGCTGGGCAACAGCATCGGGCGTCGTATCTTCCATCAGGACACTTTCTACATCAGCACCGGCAGCTTTAGCAGTGGCGGCGATTTCCTGTGCCATAGCTTCTGTGTTTCCTGTACCACTCCAATATGCGATTTCTACCATAATTGAGTCCTCCTTATGCTACGATGAGCTTTTCCAGTGTCGTGCCTACGGCAAAGCGGTCCATATAGTCTTTGCGGCAGCACGTATAGGCATGAAACAGGGTGGCGGCCTGACGGACATCGCCATACACCTTCCATTCACCGCACAGCTTGGCATGATTGCCTTTGTTTGTAATGAACCCCAGCACGTCGGCGAGAGGGTACCCCAGGAAAATCCCTGATTCGTGTGGGAAACAGCCGTCTTCCTGGAAGCGCTGGGAAAGGTGATCTAAAAGCTGTGATATGCCGCTATGCGGATGATAACCATAGGATTGGAGAAACCGGGCAATATACGGTTTTTCTGTGTAGGCTTCTACCATTTCCGGACGAAAAACGTATAGCAGCGTCCGCTGGGGGCACTGATAGAGGATACGGAAATATAGCCCTTTACTATTGTACTGCTGGTTGTACTGCACTACGCTGGATTCATATTCTTCCATTGTGCCTTCCCGGTGAAGACAGAGCAGGGCACCCATTTTCAGACGGGCCAGCGTCGGCGCACAGTACGTGACAAGTAAGTGATCGATGTTCATGTCAGTCCTCCTTCCTGGATGTTTCTGCCATAGTTACTATATCAATTGTGATAACGAATGTCAATAGTATAATGAGATAAAATATCAAAAATATAAAAATTAAAGCTGAAAATAAGGGTTAAAAGATATATTTATGATATTGAATATCATGAGTTGATAGAAATAACCATGTTGACTCATCGCTTTTTGATAAGAATAAGCAGTAAAATGAACCAGGTGATAAGAGCGTACGAGAGAATACAAAAGAATAGGGATTACAATATAAATATAAACATGATAATCAATCTCTAAACTTCGAGAAAAACACATTATTTTACCATGAATATACAATTCATAAATATTGAATAACTATAGTGTATCTGCTATAAAAACCGAGTATAATACATATTTAAATATAGAAATTAATAAATATATAAAACGACAACGAATAGATTTAATTAAAAATAGGGCTTATTTCGTTATTGACATTCATTTACTTGGGTGATTATAATAGAAAAGATAAGGGGATTTGTGTATTCCTGTCATTTTTTATATGTTGTATCCGTAGTTAGGAGAGGATTTTTATGTTTCAGAATACAAACTTTTGGATTGGCTTAGGTATTGGCGTCGTCGCAGGTATCTTTGGGTATAAGCTCATGCAGCAGAGACAGCAGCAGCTTCTTGCCCTGCAGCAGCCGGCACCGGCAGCCGCTGGTACACCGTCCCAGGAAGAACTGCAGCGTCAGAAAGAAGCCCTGGAAGACATGATTGCCGCACAGGAAGCACAGCAGTAGAGTATCTTCGATATATCCCTATAGAGTCTGCCCGGTCTTAAAGGCACATATATATGGGTACAGTATAAGTATGGACCGTATACTTTCTATATCAAAACTTTAAGGCAACAAAAGGAGCTGTTCCATTACGCAAAAAAACACGTAGTGGAACAGCTCCTTTTATTTTAATCCCCGGCTTTTATGCCCGCAGGGCTCTCATGGAGTTGAGTACTGCCAGGACCATGACGCCGACATCGCCAAATACGGCTTCCCACATATTGGCCATGCCCAGTGCTCCCAGGATGAGGAGCAGCCCTTTGACGCCCAGTGCCAGGACGATATTCTGCCAGGCAATGCTTTTCGTTGCTCTGGCCACGCGGATAGCCGTGACCAGTTTGGAGGGTTCATCGGTCATGAGGACGACATCGGCTGCTTCAATAGCCGCGTCGGATCCGAGGCCGCCCATGGCAATGCCGACATCGGCCCGGGCAAGCACCGGCGCGTCATTGATGCCGTCGCCTACGAAGGCCAGCTTCTTTCCGGCCTGTTTATGTGCATCCAGCTCTTCCAGCCGGTCTACTTTATCCTGTGGCAGCAGCTGGGCATAATAGGTATCCAGTCCCAGCTTTTGGGAAACGGTCCGGCCAATGTCTTCTGCATCACCTGTGAGCATGACCGTTTGGGAGACGCCGGCTTCTTTGAGTCCCTGGATGGCCTGCCGGCTGTCCTCTTTGACTTCATCGGTAATATGCAGGCAGCCGGCATAGGTTCCGTCATAGGCGATGTACACTTTGGTACCGGCTGCGGAGTTGGGAGTAAAGTCAATCTGATTCTGATGAAGCAGGGCTTCGTTACCGGCCAGAATCTGTTTACCACGGTACAGGACGCTGATGCCGTGACCCGATAGTTCCTGATAGGCCGATAAGGTGGTCATATCGAGCGGATTCTTCCAGGCCTGGCGGATGGACAGGGCAATAGGATGGCGGGACTGGGATTCGGCCAGCGCTGCGAGGTGGAGCACGCCGTCTTTGGTAAAGCCGTCGGCCGGGTCGATAGCGGTGACGCGGAATACGCCTTTCGTAAGGGTTCCGGTCTTATCGAAGACAACTGTACCGAGCTGGGTCAGGGCTTCCAGATAATTGCTGCCCTTGACCAGGATGCCCTTGCGGGATGCGGCACCGATGCCGCTGAAAAAGGTCAGAGGGATGGAAATGACCAATGCGCAGGGGCAGGAAATGACGAGGAAGATAAAGGCGCGGGTCAGCCAGTCGGACCAGAGACCGCCGAAGAAGAGAGGAGGAATCAGCCCGAGGAGCAGCGCGCTGAAGACGACAAACGGCGTGTAGTACCGGCAGAACCGGGTAATGAACCGTTCCGTCGGCGCTTTGCGGCTGGCAGCATTCTGTACGAGGTCGATGATTTTGCTGGCTGTCGATTCTCCGAAGGTATGGCTGACTTTGATTTCGATGACTCCGTCTTTGGCAATGCATCCGGACAGGGCGGTATCGCCACTATGAACGCGGCGGGGCACCGATTCTCCTGTAAGGGCTCTCGTATCGAGGAGAGAACTTCCTCCCGTGACCTGGCCATCCAGAGGAATCCGTTCACCGGGATGGACGATGATTGTCGAGCCTACGGCAACCGTATCGGGTGCTACGGTGATTTCTTTGCCATCCTGCCGGATATGGGCGATGTCGGGACGGATATCCATGAGACCGGCAATAGAATGGCGGGACCGGTCTACGGCCAGGTCCTGGAACCATTCACCAATCTGATAAAAAAGCATGACGGCAACGGCTTCCGGGTATTCTCCGATGCCAAAGGCACCGACGGTAGAAATACTCATGAGGAAATGTTCATCAAAAATCCGGCCACGGGTGATATTACGCAATGCCTGCCAGAGGACATCATAGCCCAGGATGAGGTAAGCTGCTATGAGCCCGGCCAGGTATGCCGTATCCGTAAGAGGATGGACGGCCTGAAAAACCATGATGGCTATATACACGACGGCGCCGGCAGCCAGACGGATGATGCGGCCGCGTGTAGTTTCTTCTTCTTCGCTGGCAGGAGAAGCGGTTTCATCTTTTTCCTGCACTTCTACATCGGGTTCATGTGTATGCACGATTGATTCAATGATCGGTGTAATCGTGCGGGCCCGGTCTTCATCGACAGTGATAGTCAGAGTCTGTTTCATAAGGTTTACCGTAGAGGACGTAATGCCGTCCAGCGCTCCTACTTCTTTTTCGATTTTAGCGGAACAGTTCGGGCAGTCCAGCCCCTTTAACATAAATACCTTTTCCATCGTAAGCACCTTCTTTGGCCAGTATAGTATGGGGATTTCATCTTCAAACATTTAAACATATGAACATATTTTCATTTGTTCTACACTTATAGCATACGCTGTCTGATGACAGCTGTCAAGATGGTTTTTTGTTATTTTTACTAGATAGTGAACTATCTATAATTACCTATATATTATGATAATATTGTTTACCATGCAATTGATTATTCATCGGAAATTACAAAATTCGTACGGAATATAAGATTCGCTTTGAGAAGCTAAATTAAAATTATACGGACTGTATAAAGCAATATGTAAGGCCGAACCGGATATCAATCGCATATTTTTGGCATGTATATTAAAAAATGAAAAATATGATATGTCAACATTGACAATAATTACCAGTTTCATATATAATAATCAATGTAAAAAGTTATCAATTTCACAACAATAGCTTCGTGCTTTCCGGGAAGTACGAAGCTGGAAAAAAGGAGATGTCCCGTATGTTTCAGAATCAGGATTTTTGGATTGGTTTAGGCGTCGGTGTACTGGCAGGTATTTTCGGATATAAACTGATGGTCGAAAGAGAACAGCAGCTGCTGGCTCTGCAGCAGCCGGCTGCCGCTGCCGCATCGGCTACGGTTCCTGTTGCTGAATTACAGCGTCAAAAAGAAGAACTCGAAGATATGATTGCCGCACAGGAAGCAGCACAGGCTAAATAATCAGATGAAAAAGACTGTCTCGCCCTCCTGGGACAGTCTTTTTTCTTGCAAAATATGAAGTGAAAGGTAAACGAAGTATGCTGCCATTTTCAAAATGGGATATTATCATGCGGTCTGTACAGGTATCTTCTTACATTCCAGGCCGCATCCGGCTCTATAGCAAGCGCCTCATAGGCAATGCCGGATTGTGCCGGCAGGTATATACATATATTTCCAGTTATCATGAAATAGACTCGGTAGAAGTCAATGTGGTGACCGGTTCTGTGTTGATCAAATATCAGCCTGGCCTGCTCCGGACAAATCACGAATTGGCGAAAGTGGAACAATATGTCGTCAAGCACATCGAAAGGAGATAACAACGTGTCTTATGTATCTGGATTCATGATCGGTGCCTCCATTGGCAAATCGATTCATCAATTTTTCAGTAATGCCGGCCGTCCCGGTATGCCCCAACACGCTGTAAAAAATGCGTCCCGTCCCGCCCCTGCTGTACCTCTCTTCCGCCGGGCATCCAAAAGTCCGGGCCGGCGCCGCTATTATGCCAGGAGCCTTGTACGCAATCAGCCTCTGGCCGGCCTCCTGGCCCAATGTCTGTATAAAATGTCGGGCATCCGCCGCGTTGAAATCAACCCCCGGACCGGCAGTATCCTCCTACTGGGGGATGAAAAAACGCTCGATACGGTCGAAAAGGTGTTGAGCGAACAGGTTTTTTCTGTTCCCCTGCCGGGAGAAGAACTGATGAAAGAGCTGGATGAAGCCAAAACAATGGAACAGAAAGTCGAATCAGATTTCCGTCATACTGCTGCGGATGTCTGCCGTATGTTCAATCAGGGCGTATCGGACAGTACGGGTCATCTGCTCGATCTGAAAGCGCTGGTTTCCCTCATGTTCATTATACGGGGGCTGCGCCGGATCATCACCATGAATGAACGGGCGTCTGGTCCTCAGCTTTTATGGTGGGCTTACAGCCTTTTGAGAGGAAAGTGATTGTCATGTATATGTGTACTAAATTGCGGCTCCATGCAGAAATTCCTGCACGTATCCGTCCCCTTCTGGGTGTGCGGCTGCGTCAGCTGCGGGGCGTCGCAGCGGCATCGACCGATGGCCGTGTCGTTACGTTGTATTATCAGCGGCCTTTTGATCCCCGCTCGGCTTTGCCCTTGCTCTACAGCTTTGAAAAAACGTATGGTGCGAAACAGGAAGAACGGAAAGAACTGGATATTGCATCCTATAAGCGGGAAGCAATCCTGTCTGTCGGCGGATTTATCGCCATGAATATCCTGCGCAAGACGAATCCGGCATTTTATGACAGTATTCTCTTGTTCCGCCGTCTCTTTACCCTGTTCATCGCCCGCCGGTTCATCAAAAACGGTGTCCTCGGTGTCGTCCGCGAACATCAGGCTAATGCCGATACGCTGACGGCGACAGCTGTCGTCGCATCCGTCCTGGCAGGCAAGCCTGAATCCAGCCTGACTCTTCTGGCCTTGTCCAACGGGGCTGAAATGCTGACGGAATACGCGGCAGAACGGGCGCGTAAACAGATTTCGGGCCTGCTCCGTCTGGATCAGCGTGACATATGGCTCATCGAACAGGGCAGGGAAAAGAAAGTCCCTGTCGAATCGTTGAAGCCGGGCGATCATATCGCGGTCCATCTCGGCGAAAAGATTTGCGTTGATGGCCGTGTCGTCAGTGGCAATGCCGCCGTCAATCAGGCTTCTATTACAGGCGAATCGAATCCGGCTATCAAGCAGAAAGGGTCCTTCGTCTATGCCGGCAGCGTCATTGAAGCCGGCGGCCTGGTCATTCACGTGGAAAAGGTCGGCAATGATACATCCCTGGCCCAGATTATCCATCTCGTAGAAGAAGCTCAGACGAGACGGGCTCCGGTACAGAACTTTGCCGATAAGATGGCAAATATGCTGGTACCGATTTCCTTTATCGGTGCGGCTATCGTCTATGGTGCAACCAAAGACTGGCAGCGCGTCCTGAACTTGTTATTTATCGATTTTTCCTGCGGCCTGAAGCTTTCGACGGCGACGGCTATCTCCGCGGCTATCGGCGTGGCTGCCCGCAAGGGGATTCTGATCAAGGGCGGCAACTACATCGAAAATCTTGCTGATATCGACACCATTGTCCTCGATAAGACCGGCACCATTACGATGGGAGTTCCACAGGTACAGCAGATTCAGACGGCACCTGGCGTCGATGAAAAGGAAATGATCCTGCTGGCTGCTTCAGCGGAAATGCATTCGGTCCATCCGCTGGCTGTGGCCATCCAGAAATACGTCAAAAATCATAAATGGACGACACCGCCCCATGACACATCGGAAACGATCGTAGCACGGGGGATGCGTGCCGTCGTACCGGATTTTGAAACGTATAAAGGCGGTACCATCCTCGTCGGCAGCCGCCGCTTCATGAATGAAGAAGGGGTTACAGGCCTTCCGGAAGCCATGGGAAAGACCGTTGGCAAGAGTCTTCTCTATGTAGCCCGTGACGGGGAATTCATCGGTTTCATGGCCATCCAGGACCCGGTACGCCCGGCGATGAAGAAGACTCTGAATCAGATGCGCCGTCTTGGCATCGATGAAGTCGTCATGCTGACCGGCGATTCGAAAGAAGTTGCTGCAGAAGTAGCCCGTGATATGGATATTGATTCCTACCATGCAGAAATCCTGCCGGAAGATAAGGCAAATTATGTCATGAAGCTCCAGAAACGGGGGAACGTCATGATGGTCGGCGATGGCATTAATGACGCACCGGCCCTTGCGTTTGCCGATATCGGTGTCAGCCTGGGCGGGAACAAGACGGATATTGCAGCAGAATCAGCAGCCATTACTATCCGCTCGGAAGATCCGTCCAAATTGTATGATGCCCTGGTCATTGGCCGCAAGACGATGAAAATCATCAATCAGAACTTTACGGCGACCATTGTCGTCAACTCCGCCGCTATGCTGCTGGGGGCTCTGGGACGGATCAGCCCGCTCTGGGCCGCTGTGATTCACAATACGGCGACACTTGCCGTCGTCATGAACAGTGTCCGCATCCTGGGTCCGGCACTGGCGATGAAACGATTCTAATTTTCAAATAATGATAAAAAATCATTCATAATATAGTACAAAATAAAAAGCGGAAGATAGTATATGTAACATATTGTTACAATATCTTTCGCTTTTTATTTATGTTTATTATCAATTATATTATCATTATTATATAATAAATTATGAAATTAAGACTGTATAAAGGCAATTATAAATATATCGCTTAATAAATTTATGAAAATGAAAACAAGTATTGACAACAAGTACGTGATTTTATATACTATATATAGTAATGAATAATGTTATCAATAAAGAGAGGATGTGTGAGTATTATTTACGGAGCATGAGAAGGGAAGCGATGTAAATGAGTGTCGTCATTGTAGGTGGAAATGATTGTATGGTTTGCCAGTACAAAAATATTTGCAAAAAGTTTGATTACAAGGCAAAAGTATTTACCCAGGTACCGAGCGATTTCAAATCGAAAATCGGCTCGCCCGATCTGGTAGTACTGTTTACGAGTACCGTGTCCCATAGAATGGTGCATTGTGCTGTGAAGGAAGCTCAGCGCAAGAACGTAGAAGTCGTTCGTTCCCATACGAGCAGTTCAAGCGCTTTAAGGTCTATATTACAGGCTCGTGCTGAGCGATGTGCATTGTAAATCCCCGTCACAGGCCTGAGCGTCATCGTGCCGCCCGGGCCTGTCATACAGACAATGGACAGTGGTGAAGGAGGTGTCAGATCATGAGCATTGTAAAACTGGCGGATATGAAACCCGGTGTCAGCGGTGTAGTAGAAGCACTGGAAGGACATGGGAATATCCAGCATCGTCTCGTCGATATGGGCGTCGTCAAGGGATCCCATATTACGGTAGTAAAAGTTGCGCCTTTGGGCGACCCCGTTGAAGTCAAGGTCAAAGGGACCGCGCTGGCACTGAGAAAGAATGAAGCAGCTATGATCAGTGTAGCTGTCGGAGGAGGTCATTAGTAGTCATGGATAATGCAGGAACGATCAAGGTTGCCCTCGCCGGCAATCCGAACTGCGGAAAGACGACAATTTTTAATAATATTACGGGTGCGAAACAGCACGTCGGCAATTATCCCGGCGTTACGGTAGAAAAGAAGGAAGGCCGCTGCAATTATGACAATCACAGTCTTTTGTTCGTCGATCTTCCCGGTACATACAGCCTGACAGCCCGTTCTTTGGATGAAGTCGTTGCAAGAAATGTTATTATTAATGAAAAACCGGACATCATCGTAAACGTCTTGGACGCTTCCAACCTGGAACGGAATCTGTATCTGGCAGCCCAGATCATCGAATTGGGACGGCCTGTCGTCATCGGCCTGAACATGATGGATATTGCCGAACGCATGGGCACTCAGATTGATCTGAAAAAACTGGGTGAACAGCTGGGTGCCACGGTTGTGCCTCTCGTAGGCAGTAAAAATAAAGGGACCCAGGAACTCTTGCAGGCCGTCATGAATGTAGCACAGAAAGATGAAGCGATAAAGAACGCAAAAGTCGATTACGGTCCCGATTTGGAACCGGCCATTACCAGCCTGGAAGATATGATTCAGAAGACGGGCATTATCCAGTACCCTGTACGCTGGCTGGCAATCAAACTTCTGGAAAATGACAGTGATGTCGTCAGCAAGGTAACGGCCCTCGATGGGACAGAAAGCATTCTGGCCATGGCTCATACGCTGCGGGATTCCCTGAAGAACAAAGTGGATCTGGAATTCTGCTTTGCCGAATACCGTCATCGCTTTGCCGTACAGGCCTATAATAATTCGGTCATCAAGCCGGGCACGACGGATTCCCTGTCGGATAAAATCGATAGTGTCCTGACAAACCGCTTCCTGGGTATTCCTATTTTCCTCGGCCTCATGTGGCTCATGTTCGTCGTCGTCATCAACCTTGGCGCCTATCCTCAGGACTGGCTGGATACGGGCTTTGGCATGCTTGGCGACTGGTGCAATGATGTGATTGAAGACGAACAGCTCCGTTCTCTCGTCGTGGATGGCGTCATCGGCGGTGTCGGTTCTGTACTTTCGTTTGTGCCTCTTATCGTACTGTTGTATTTATTCATCAGCCTGCTGGAAGATACGGGATATATGGCCCGTGCAGCCTTCCTCATTGACCGGGCCATGCGTGCCCTGGGCCTCCACGGTAAATCGTTCATACCGATGATCCTTGGCTTTGGCTGCAACGTTCCCGGTATTATGGCTGCCCGTACACTGGACAATGAAAAAGACCGTCTGGTCACCATCATGGCCTGCCCCTTTATGAGCTGTGGTGCCCGCCTGCCTGTGTATACTCTTTTGATTGCGGCTTTCTTCGGTGCTTCCGGTCATGGCGGCACGGTCCTCTTCGGCATATATCTGCTGGGAATCATCGTTTCCGTATGCGTCGCGCTGGTACTCCGTCATACGGCATTTAAAGGCGAACAGGAACCGTTCGTCATGGAATTACCGCCGTATCATATCCCGACGCTCAAAGGCGTTCTGACCCATATGTGGGAACGCACCGTATTGTATCTCAAAAAAGCCGGTACCTTCATTCTTGGCGCCTCCATTCTGGTATGGTTCCTCACGGCCTATCCGATGGATGTAGAATACAGCCAGGATTACGATGCGGCGAAAGAAGCCGTAACGGCCCAGATGGAAGAAACACAAGCCAGCATCCTGACTGGATATGGCCTTTCTGACATAGAAGATAATGCTGAATTGAACGATATGTATGAAGCCATGGTAGCAGCGGCTGACGAAGCAGCCGATGAAGCAGACGAAGACGAAGCGGATACAGGCAACTCCCTGAATCCGGCTGCAGCCCTGAGTTCTGTTGAAGACCAGGTCAAGAATTCGGAAGAAGCAGAAAATACACTGTTCATGGGTAAATACCCCGACAGCTTTGCCGATCTCCAGGAACAGAACCCGGCTGTATTTGCACAGGCCCTGCCTTTGTTTGATGCCAAAGCAGACGCCGATGATGCAACAGCCAAACTCGAAGATCAGCAGAAAGCCGAAAAACTGGAACAGTCCTATGCGGCCCGTATCGGTCACGTCGTCGAACCGGTCATCCAGCCCCTTGGCTTTGACTGGAAAATCGGCGTAGGCCTCATTGCCTGCACGGCTGCCAAGGAAGTCATGGTTTCGACACTGGGCACGATTTACAGTGTCGGTGGTGATGATACTCATGAATCGGGCATCGTCGCTTACCTGAGAGACGATCCGGACTTCAACCCGGCCGTAGCTCTTTCACTGATGGTATTCTGCCTGCTGTACATGCCCTGCGTGGCAGCCATGGCCGTTATCAAACGTGAAACCGGTTCCTGGAAAATGCTTCTCGCCGTCGATGGCATGTGCCTTGTATTTGCCTATGTAGGTGGCTTTATTACCTATCATCTGGCACTCTTTGCCGGACTGGGTGCATAAGGTAAATACGTTTCATGTTTTTCTTTTTGAAATTAACTATTGATTTTATAATGGGAACAATGATATACTTAGGGCGCCGGAAGGCGTCCTATGTGTATACCATCATTTCAGAATTGAACGATACAGAAAGGTTGTGATCTTGTATGAGCATTGCAACGATTATTGTAGCACTTGTCGTGCTGGCAGCTGCATTCTACATCGGCCGCCATATCCGGGGCCTGTTCAAGGGAACGGCCAGCTGTTGTGGTAGCAGCGGTTCCTGTAGTGGCAGCTGCCCGTCCTGCTGCTCTCATCCTAAAAAAACAGGATGGGAAAAGAAATAAGAATGAAATATGTATAAGTGTCGGGGGAAATGAGTTTCTTGTCCCGGCACAACGGATTATCAGGAGCACGCATGTCAGGCGGCTCCTGATTTTTTTGTCCTGAAGATGACAAGAGGCACAATATGGGGTATAATCTAGGTTGTTGAATATTATTATTAGTACAAGGAGTGTCCGTATGAAAATCAGTGCTGAAGAAATAAAGAAAATCGCACTGCTTTCCCGTCTCAATATTGAAGACGATCAGATTGAGGAAGTCGGGAAACAGCTGAATGACATTTTGGCTTATATGGATCTGTTGAATCAGGTCGATATCACGGATGTAGCGCCTACGGCTCACGCCGTATCGATGCGCAATGTCATGCGCGACGACGTGCCCCAGCCGTCCTTATCCAATGAAAAGGCGCTTTCCAATGCGCCGGAACCAGAAAATGGCTATTTTAAAGTTCCCAAAGTCATTCAGGATTGAGGAGGAATATTGTGGAAGCATTAACGATACATGCACTGCATGATAAACTCGTACATAAGGAAATTTCTGCCGTCGAACTGACGGAGAAGTTTATTGCCCGCAAGGATGCGGTCGAACCGGACGTCAAGGCTTTTTTGTCGGACAACCGGAACAATGCCCTGGAAGCGGCTGCCGCAGTCGATAAGAAAATTGCTGCCGGGGAAGCCATTGCCGATATGGCCGGTGTACCGGGTGCGATTAAGGATGTCATCTGCATTGCCGGACAGAACACGACATGTGGCTCGAAAATCCTTGAACATTTCAAATCGCCCTATAATGCGACGGTCATTGAAAAACTGAATGCCCTCGATTATATCAGCCTGGGCAAGACGAATATGGATGAATTTGCCATGGGCAGTTCGACGGAAAACTCGGCATATCAGATTACGCATAATCCCTGGAATCTGGACTATGTACCGGGCGGTTCGTCCGGCGGTTCCGCTGCTGCCGTAGCCGCCGGGGAAGCGGTCTGGTCCCTCGGTTCTGATACAGGCGGCTCTATCCGCCAGCCTGCTGCCTACTGCGGCCTCGTAGGCCTCAAACCGACGTATGGCCTCGTTTCCCGGTACGGCCTTGTCGCCTACGGTTCGTCCCTCGATCAGATTGGACCGTTTACCAATGACGTAGAAGACTGTGCCATTGTCCTCAATGCCATTGCCGGCCACGATGCAAAAGACTCGACGTCTATCCCACAGGAAAAGAAAGATTACAAAAAAGCGCTGGTCAATGATGTAAAAGGCATGAAAATCGGCGTGCCGGAAGAATTCTTTGTGGAAGGTCTCGATGACCAGTGCCGCAAAGCCTTGGAAGAAGCTATTGATACATATAAGAAGCTCGGTGCCGAAATCGTACCAGTCAAAATGCCTCATATGAAATATGGCCTGGCTGCTTACTACATCATTGCTCCGGCAGAAGCCAGCTCCAATCTGGCCCGTTACGACGGAGTTGGATTCGGATTCCGGGCTGATGGTACGGATATTGTCGATATGTACCGCAAGACCCGTACAGAAGGGTTTGGACCCGAAGTAAAACGGCGCATTATGTTGGGGACGTATGTCTTAAGTTCCGGTTACTACGATGCCTATTATCTGCGGGCTATGAAAGTGCGTACCCTGGTAAAACAGGATTTTGACAATGCTCTTCGTACCTGTGATGTCCTGCTCACGCCGACGGCACCGGACACGGCATTTAAAATCGGCCAGAATGACAACAATCCCCTGGCCATGTATCTGGGTGACGTCTGCACGGTTACACTAAATCTGGCCGGCCTTCCGGGCATCAGCATTCCCTGTGGCTTCAAAAACGGCCTTCCCATTGGCATGCAGCTCATTGGCAGGGCACTCGATGAAGAAACGCTGCTGCGCGTCGCCTATACGTTTGAACAAAACCGCACGGACCTGAAGAAGCCGCTGCCCATGGGGGAGGTTGAACTCTGATGAAATATGAATCCGTTATCGGCCTGGAAGTCCATGTCGAATTGAAAACGAAAACAAAGATTTTCTGCGGCTGCTCCACTGAATTCGGTGCCCAGCCCAATACACACGTCTGCCCGGTCTGCCTGGGCCTGCCGGGAAGCATGCCCGTACTTAATAAGGAAGTTCTTCACTACGCGGTAAAAGCCGGCCTTGCACTTCATTGCGATATTCTGCCGTTCAGTAAATTTGACCGTAAGAATTATTACTATCCCGATTTGCCGAAAAATTTCCAGACATCCCAGTATGATCTGCCCATCTGCCTCAACGGCTATGTCGATATCGAGGTAGGCGGCAAGACGCGCCGCGTTCATCTGACCCGTATCCATATGGAAGAAGATGCCGGTAAACTGGTACACAGCGGGGCTTCCATTGACACATCGGATACGACCTTCGTCGATTATAACCGTACCGGTGTTCCCTTGCTTGAAATCGTATCCGAACCGGATCTGCGCAGTGGGGAAGAAGCCCGGGCCTATCTGGAAAAACTCCGTTCCATCATGCAGTATCTCGGCGTATCCGACTGCCGTATGGAAGAAGGCAGTATGCGCTGTGATGCCAACATTTCCGTGCGTCCTGTCGGCAGTGACAAATTGGGGACGAAGACGGAAATCAAAAACATCAATTCCTTCAGCGGTGTCCAGAAGGGCATCGAATACGAAGCCGTCCGTCAGGCCCAGATACTCGATGAAGGTGGCACGATCCAGCAGGCAACACGCGGCTGGGAAGAAGCGAAGGGCATTACGGTCCTGCAGCGTGTCAAAGAAGGCGATGCCGATTACCGCTATTTCCCGGAACCGGATCTGATTCCCATCGAAGTGTCCAAGGATTATATCGAACAGGTACGGGCCGAATTGCCGGAAATGCCTGATGCACGGCGGCAGCGTTTCCAGGATGAACTGGGCCTGCCTGAATATGATGCCAATCTCCTGACGCTGGAAAAACAGACAGCTGATTATTTTGAAGACGTCGTAAAAGAAGGCATCGACGCCAAGACGGCTTCTAACTGGATGCTCGGCGAATTTGCCAAGAAGCTGAATGAAGAAGGCGTAACGGCCGATCAGGCTCCTGTACGTCCTGCGGCTCTTGCCGGCCTCCTCAAACTCATTGCCAAAGGCACGATTTCTGGCAAGATTGCCAAGAAAGTCCTGCCGGAAATGTGGTCCAGTGGTAAGTCGGCCGACGAGGTCGTCAAAGAACAGGGACTGGTACAGATTACCGATACGGGCGCTATTGAAGAAATCGTCAAATCGGTCATTGCTGCCAATCCGCAATCGGTTGCCGATTATAAAGCAGGCAAGAAGAAAGCCATCGGCTTCCTTGTTGGTCAGGTCATGAAACAGACCAAAGGCCGGGCCAATCCGGGAGTCGTCAACCAGCTGCTCACCAAAAATCTGGAATAAGAGTATGCCTCTATACCTTTGCTGACTGTACAATAAAAGGCTGCAACAAAATGAGTTTTTCAGCTCATTTTGTTGTAGCCTTCTTTCTTTTGGCGCAAATCGTTATTTATCCCGTTTCCTGCGGAAAAAATCTTTCAGGAGTGCGGCACATTCATCGGCCCGGACGCCGGCGGTTACGGCTGCCCGGTGATTGAGGAGAGGACTGTCGGCCAGCTGGAACAAGGAACGGACGGCGCCGGCCTTGGGGTCAGCGCAGCCGTAGACGATCCGGTCCAGGCGGCTGTTGACGATGGCTCCGGCACACATAGGGCAGGGTTCGCAGGTAACGTAAAGCGTACAGCCCGACAGTCGCCACCGGCCCAGGACGCGGCAGGCCTTTTCGATGGCCAGCAGTTCGGCATGGGCTGTGGCACATGGCAGGCTTTCCCGCAGGTTGTAGGCACGGGCAATGGCTTTCTTCTGATAAATAATCACGGCGCCGATAGGGATTTCACCGACAGCAAAGGCCGTTTTGGCTTCTTCCAGGGCTTTGCCCATATAAAATTCATCTTTTGTCATAATGATGTCCTTGATTCTTTTTGGTATTCATGATAGGTTACTATCAGATAAACTGATTTTATTGTACAGGATGGTGGAGTATAATGCAATCACTCTGGTGGCAGCTTTTCGATATTCTGGGGACCGTGGCCTTTGCCCTGTCGGGGGCGCTGGTTGCCGTATTGCGGCGCATGGATATATTTGGCATTTTTGTTCTGGCTGCGGCGACCGCCGTCGGTGGCGGAATCGTGCGTGACCTCATACTGGGGCGGATACCTCCGGCATTTTTCCAGAATAGCATGTATTTCTGGCTTATCATCGCGACTATAGGGCTGACCATTTTTTTCCTGCGCTATATGGATACGCACCGCCGCCACCGCCTCATGCATGCGTCTATTAACTTGTATCTTATATGCGATGCCATCGGCCTTGGATCATTTACCGTTACGGGTACGCTGCTGGGCTGCTATATGTTTTCTGATTACTGGGTCCTGTGCATCGCCCTGGGACTGATTACGGCCGTCGGTGGCGGCATCATCCGCGATGTCCTGGCCGGACGCATTCCGGCGACACTGATTCAGGACGTCTATGCCACGGCTTCCTTTATCGGTGCTATCGTCCTCTATGTCCTATATATTCCCCTGGGCCAGCCGGCTGATGCGGCATCCATCATTTGCTTTGCCGTGACCGTTGGTGTCCGTCTCCTTGCCATCCGCTATCACTGGAATCTGCCCCGGGTCAAGCGGCGCAAGAGGGGACAGCGTTTCTGAAATCACTTCGCTATTGTATTTCAAATAACTCTTTTATCCCCAGCAGCCTGGCTCCTTCACGATTGGCACGGTCGATGACGGGATGGGTATAACCTCCTTTGCTGAAAAAACAGAAGTGTTTTTGTGTTACGTTGGGAAAGGCTGCGGCAGCCTGTACTAAATCATCATATTCTTCCATGGGCATAGGGCGGTTCCGGAATTTACACTCGCAGAACAGACCTTCCTTTCCCGTTTTATCCAATGCCAGAATATCTATATCATCTTGTTGCTTGCGGATGGGATTGGTGCCCCACCATTTGCCGATAGCTGCCGGGATAAAAGGGAGCGCGTGATTTTTAGCCTGACGCCAGAGATATTCCGTACAGATTTCTTCAAATACAGGTCCCATATAATCGGAAATTCCGTCCATGATTTCCTGGGCAGCTTTTCGTTCTCCTAAGAGAAAATAGTAACTTTTTTGCGAGAACGTATAACGATACCAAAACCGATAATAATGGTCAGCTATCGTATATATTCCCTTTTTACTGGTGCTGGGCTGGCCACAGGGGATTATTTTTTTTACGAGGCGGATATTTTGCAGTACTTGCAGATATTTTGTGCATTTGCTGCGGTCTTCGTGGATACGGTCAGAAATGGCGGTAACCTTATTAGCTCCATTGGCGATGGCTTCAAGGATGCTGTTGTATATGCCCGGCTCCCGTAGTTCCATGCGTAAAAGCAGCTGGGGTTCATCATGGAGATAGGAATTTTCCGATAAAATGTGTCCGGCAATATTTTCCGTAATACTCTGAGAGGGATTGAATGCCCTGAGATAGCGGGGAATTCCTCCGAGAATGCCATAAGCCAGTAATTTCTCTTCCTGAGAATAGTCAGGAAAAAAAGCAGCGCTTTCCAGATAATCAAATGGTCTGACTTCCAGATGGGATGTAATCCTGCCATACAAGGGACTTTTGTATCCCATGATTTCATTGATCATGAAACTAACACTGGAGCCACAGAAAATGAGAAAAATATTTTTATTTTGCCAGCTATGATCGATGGTGTGCTGGAATATACTTTTTATGGAAGGATTCTGCTCAGCGAGAAAAGGGAATTCGTCAATAATCAGCACGGTACGTCTGTCTGGCCCGGAGTGTTTATCTATGAACGACAGGGCTTTTTCCCAGTCAGGAAATGGAGCAATATAATCATCCGTATAATATTCCTGGACCGTTCGTGAAAAATCTTCCCGATTGAGGGCATCATTCTTTTCCTGGGCTGGGAAGAAAATACAATCATGGGTCTGGGCAAATTTTTGCAGAATTGTCGTTTTTCCGACGCGGCGGCGACCATACATAATCAAGAATTGAAAAGAAGGAGACGTATACAATTTTTCTAAAAGGTCTAATTCCTGTTTTCTGCCAATCATGATAACCTCCACGAAATAAGGTGAAACACAAGTATAATACTTATGAGTATTATACTTGTGTTTCACCTTATTTGCAATAGCCAAAGCCTTATAGAGACACGCGACGACGTTTCTGAAATTATTTGCATGGCAGACCGTAAATCTGGTATAATAAACTGATAATTTTTTCTATTTCTGCGTATTCAGAGGTGATAGTGTTGAATGCTTTTCGTAAGGTCTTAGGCGCCGTCGTCGTGTCCCTGTGCCTGTGTTCCGGCCCGGCAGCCCTGGCTAAAACGATTTTATATGTGCCGCAGGATAACCGTCCTGTTGACTTTGCCTATACGGTCAGTACGGCTGAAGATGCCGGATATACAGTGATAACGCCGCCAGACCGGTATTTGTCCGGATCTAACTTCCAGGGTTCTCCCGATAAGCTGATGGAATGGGTAGAAGAAAATGCCGGCAAAGCCGATGCCATGGTACTGTCAGTGGATTCCCTGGTCTATGGGGGACTGGTCGATTCGCGCAAACATAACCTCTCCATGGATACCCTGCTGGCCCGTCTGGAAAAGGTGGAAAATCTGCACAGCAAATTTAATAAAGTGCCGATTTATGCCTTTAGTACGGTCATGCGCAGCCCCTGGGCAGGTGGCAAGGGCGTCGAACCGGATTACTATCTCAAGGCTGGCAGCGATATTTATGAACTGGCATCGCTTCAGGCTAAAATGGATGAAGAAGGCCTGACACCACAGGAACGGAACGACTGGTTCAGCATTATGCGCCGCGTCCCGGCGGAGTATCTGCAGGACTGGTTCAGCCGCCGCAAGAAGAATATGGCCATCAATTACCGCCTGATCAATGATGCCAGGAAAGGCATATTCACCTATTACAGCCTGGGCCATGATGATAATTCTGTCCGTACCCAGTCGTCTTTAGAGTCGAAGTATCTGGAACAGGCAGGTGCTGACATCCCTAAGACCAGTTTCGGGTCGTTCCCCGGGGCCGATCAGCTGGGCCTGCTGCTCATTACGCGGGCGAATAATGACTTCAACAACTATCATCCCAAGGTGACGGTCATTTATCCTCTCGGCGGAGGGGAAAAGACCGTACCGAGTTATGATGGGCAGGCCATTGGCAAGACCATTGCTGCTCATATCGAAGCTATCGGCGGAACGATAACGGACAAGGAAAAACCGGACCTGCTGCTGGCCGTCAATACGCCTCTTACGACATCGACGCGGGAATCGGGCAATTTTGAAAATTTCCCCATCATGCTCGATTCGACGCGGACATTCCTTACGCAGATAGAAAAGGCGATAGCCCAGAATATTCCTGTCAGCCTCGTCGATATGGCTTTTTCTAATGGATCGGACAATACCCTGATATATGGGCTGTATCAGGATAAGATGATGTATCAGCTGGCAGCGTATAATGGATGGAATACAGCCAGTAACTCTGTCGGCTATGGCATATCCCAGGGGCTTCTGGCCCGGTATATGACTCCCGATGCCCATCAGCGTATGCTGACGACCCAGTATCTGGACAACTGGGCGTATCAGGCGAATGTCCGGGATTATATTTACCGGCTCCAGCAGAAGGTAGAGGCCAATACGGAGCAGAAATACTATCCGACGGTCATGAGTGAAATGCAGAGCCGCACGAAAGAGCAGCTTCAGCGGTATGCCCAGACCTATCTTGGCATCGATCCCCGTACGGTCAATGTCACATTCCCGTGGAACCGGCTGTTTGAAGTCTATGTCGATGTCCATGCCCAGCCCGATGTGAGCCTGGAAAGTGACGTGCGGCAGGGACTGCGCCAGAAAGAACTGGATCGTCTGGCAGCCCAGCAGGAAGCAGCCCGCAAGGCTCTGGAAGCAGAAAAACAGAAAACGGTCAAGGATAAAAATGCCAAAATAGATCCGAAAGTAAAAGAAGATCTGGAACAGGCCGAACAGGCTGCCCGGGAACAGTATGAAGCAGAATTGCAGTCCCAGCAGCTGGCCCGGGAAGAAGAGCAGGCTCAGAATAACCGTACCTGGGTGCCTAAAGACTAGGACAGAAAAAGATAGTTTACAGATTGCAGTTTTAGAAAAAACGGGTGCAGAAGAAAATAGAAGAAAATATATGAACCGGCAAAAAGCCCCTGAATGTGCACGAGGGAAGATGTGCACATCCAGGGGCTTTTTTTGCCGGTTTTGTTACGTTCGTACGACGGGGATGACCCGTGTCTTTTCTGCCGTGCAGACAGCTATGCCATTAGTCGCGTTCGTAATGGCCTGGATTGCCGTATCAGTCTGTTCTTCCGGTATTTCAAGGGTAAACGTCACATCGGCGGTAAAGTTTCGGTCTGCAATGCGTATGGCATGCGCTGGTGCCAGCCGTTCTATGGTACTCACAAAGGAGTAGGGAACAGAAACTTTTATGACCTGATAAGGAAGATAATCGGCGATAGATGCGGCTGCAAGGCCCAGGGAAACACTATGGCTGTAGGCCCGTATGAGGCCGCTGGCGCCAAGTTTGATGCCGCCAAAATACCGGGTGACGACAACTACGGTGTTGGTAATCCCGTTTTTTTTCAATACTTCCAGCATCGGCCGTCCGGCCGTTCCCGAAGGTTCGCCGTCGTCACTGGATTTCTGGATGGCACCACCAGGACCAATCTGATAGGCGTAACAATTGTGCCGGGCATCCCAGAATTCTTTGCGCCGGGATTCAATAAAAGCAGAGGCTTCTTCTTCGCTGGATACTTCTTTAAGATGGGCGAGAAACCGTGATTTCTTTATAGTATATTCCGCTTCGGCACTGCCGTAAACGGACGTAATGTGCGGACTGGTCATAATCGGATTTCCTCATATACGTATATAAAAAGACCGCCGGATTCCGGCGGTCCTGGTTTCATTGGTGGGAATAGTTGAATTCGAATCAACGACCTTCACGATGTCAACGTGACGCTCTAACCAACTGAGCTATACCCCCATGCGACTTGTTTAGTATACTCAATTCTGCGCGTATTGTCAAGCATCTTTTACAAAAAACGTACAAAATTTTTTCTTTCCCCAAAAAAAGCCCTGTGCATATGCGGAAGGTCGGGGCTTTTCGGGTGGAAGCGTGTTGGCAGAGGCATCTGTTCAGTAGTATAATATGTCTATCGTGCTGGAAAGGGGGAAGGAGAATGGCCCGCATTGTTTTAGTTACGGGAGGCGCCCGCAGTGGCAAGAGTCAGTTTGCTGAGCAGTATCTGGAGGCGTGTCCCGGACGCCATGGGTATATTGCAACGGCCCAGGTCCTGGATGACGAGATGGCTGACCGGGTAGCCCGGCACCGCAGCCGCCGTCCGGCATCGTGGCAGACCTTTGAAGTGCCATCGGGACTGGGAGACCGCATTGCGTCTATTTTGCAGCAGGCGGATCACATCCTGCTCGATTGTCTGACCCTGTATTTTTCCAATTTCCTGCTGCAGCGGGACGGAGATGATTTCTCCCATATCCTGAAAGAAGCGGAAGAAGAATGGGACAAGGTGCTCCGGACGGTAGGGCAGAGCCTTGGCGGGACCTTTGTCATTGTTACCAATGAACTGGGGTCGGGCATCGTCCCTATGGCGAAAGTGAGCCGCCAGTACCGTGATCTCATCGGCTTTCTGAACCAGCGTACGGCTGCCGCTGCCGATGAAGTCTACCTGAGTGTGTGTGGCATTACTATAGAAATCAAAAGCCGGCAGGTTACGCTGCCAGTCCGGGAGGAACAGCCATGACGAGTTTTCTCATCGCTCTCCAGTTCCTCACGCGCATACAGCTGGCCCGGCATCTGATCTGGACGAATGAGGCCTTTGGCGCATCGCTGCGCTGCTTTCCCATGGTAGGATGCTGCATCGGCCTGTGCCTGTGCCTGTGCTGGTTCGTCACGGGACTGGCCCTCTCCGGGTTTTACCGGGCCGTATGCGTCATCATTGCCTGGTTCCTCATTACAGGGGGACTCCATGCCGACGGATTCATGGATACGGCCGATGGCCTCTTTTCCGGACGCAGCCGGGAACGGATGCTGGAAATACTGAAAGACAGCCGGGTCGGTTCCAATGGTGTCATGGCGTTCTTCTTTCTGGCATTGCTGAAAATTTGTTTTCTGGCAAACATAGAAGGACCGGCAGCCTATGCGGCACTCCTTGGCATACCGGCGGCGGCCCGTTATGGCACATTGGTGAGCGTACTGGAATTTCCCTATGCCCGTCCGGAAGGCCTGGGAAAGGCCTTTGCTGCCTATGCCCCGCCGTATACGCTGGCTCTGGGATTTCTGGCAGCCCTGCCACCGGTCCTGGTGGGAGGATTCTTGTACCTGGCCTTCCTCGGCATTGCCATGGCAGCCAGTCTGATACTCAATACCTATATTGTGCGGCATCTCGGCGGCGTAACCGGTGACACCTATGGTGCCGTTACGGAATGCAGCGAATTGCTGTTACTCGGCTTCTGTGCCGCTATATATTGATTACAGGAAAGGAATATAGATACATGATCAAGCTTTATCTCGTCCGTCACGGTGAAACCGATGGCAATTCCCAGCAGTGGTTCCAGGGCGCATCGGACGTGTCCCTCAATGCTACGGGAATAGAACAGGCCCGGCGCCTGAGCCATTTTATGAAAGATATTCATTTTGATGCAATTTATACCAGTACGCTGTCGCGTGCCTATACGACGGCCGAAATCATTGCAGAACCACATCATCTGCCGGTGCAGCAATATCCGGAATTGCGGGAAATCAGCTTTGGTGTATGGGAACGCCATACGTATGACGAAATCACCAAAGAATGGCCGGGAGAAATCGAAGCCTTTTATGCATCGGAAGGCAAGATGCGGGCTCGGGGCGGCGAATCGTTCCTTGAAGTCCGGGACCGCATTACAAAGAAGACGAAGGAACTGCTCAGCCATCATGCAGACGGGGATTCGGTCATGATCGTCTCCCATGGTGCAGCCATCCGCTGCCTGTTGTTTGGCCTGCTGGAACTGGATTTCCGCAAGCTCTGGTGCTTCCAGCAGTATAATACGGCGTTTACGATTATCGAATATTACGGCAGCCGCAGTGTCATGACGCTCATGAATTGTACCCAGCATCTGGAAGGGATGAAAGGGTATGAGCCGCAATGGTACGGCCGGCAGCACAATGTCATGTAGGTGATGGCATGGCAGATACAATACGTCTCGATAAATTACTGGGCCATACGGGATGGGGAACCAGAAAAGAAATCAGGGAGCTGTGCCGGTCCGGTGCCGTAGCCGTCAATGGCATATCCTGCCGGGACAGCAGCCTGAAAGTACAGCCCGGCCGTGATACGGTGACCGTCAAAGGAGAGCCTGTATCTTATGAGAAATTTTATTATCTCATGCTGTATAAGCCGGAAGGTATCCTGTCGGCGACAGAAGACCCTCATGCCCGTACGGTCATCGACCTGCTGCCCCGCCAGTTTTCTGGTGCCGGGCTGTTTCCCGTAGGACGCCTCGACAAAGATACGACGGGGCTGCTTCTCCTCACCAATGACGGGCAATGGGCTCATCGCATTACATCGCCTAAAAAACACGTCCCCAAGGTCTACATAGCCCGTGTGGCAGGTTTTGTTCCCGGAGATATAGGGGAACGGTTTGCCGCCGGCCTGGTCCTCGACGATGGGCTGGTGTGCCTGCCGGCAAAGGCGGTCTGCTCAGGAGAAGGAGAACTGACCATCACCGTACAGGAAGGGAAATTCCATCAGGTAAAGCGCATGTGTGCTGCTGTAGGACTTACGGTGGAAGCCTTGCACCGCGTGCGCATCGGAAGTCTCTCTCTCGATGAGACACTGACGCCGGGCACGTGGCGCTCCCTTACAGAAACGGAACGGGATGCCGTATTCCGGTCAGCTGAAACGGATTGAATGAGAATTTTTCCTTTTCAACGCCTCTGTTATATGATATGATAAGGTGTAGACTGAAAAAATCAGGTGATAGCATGATTGGAGAAAGAATAGACCGGCTGCGCCAGTTCCTTCAGGAACATACGGCAGACGGTGTCATCATTATGCAGCCAGAGAATCTTCGGTACTTCAGTGGCTTTACCGGTGGAGAAGGTGCGCTGGTCGTGACCGGCACGACGGCCGTTCTCTGGACCGATTCGCGGTATACGGAACAGGCAGCTGGTCAGTCCGGCACCTGGTATGCCATCGGGAATCATCAGGGCCGGCTGGCAGAATGCATAGCCCGGAGCCTGTATGAAGGCGGTGCCCAGGCTGTCGTATATGAAAGCAATTTTCTGACTCATATGATGTTTGAACAGATTGCACAGCAGACAGAATGTGACTTTGAAGGGTACAACCTCAACGTCCTGCGTGCTGTCAAAGAACCGTTCGAACTGACGGCTACACGGAAAGCCAGTGCCATTGCCGACCAGGCATTCGCCGACCTTCTGCCGTATATCAAGCCGGGAGTGACGGAAAAAGAACTGGCAGCCCGGTTGGAAAGCAATATGCTGCTTGCCGGATCGGAAGAAAAATCGTTCACGACGATTGTTGCATCCGGTGTCCGTTCCTCTATGCCTCATGGCACAGCCAGTCCCAAAGTCATCGAAAAAGGAGATTTTATTACCTTTGATTTCGGGGCCGTCTGGGAAGGGTATCATTCCGACATTACCAGGACCGTCGTTGTTGGTAAAGCGAGCCGGGACCAGCGGGATTTCTATAATATGATTCTCGCTGCCCAGAAAGAAGGCGTTGCCGCCGTCCGGGCCGGTGCCAGCCGGAAGGATGTCGATTTCGTCGTCCGCAATTATTTCGCTGCCCGTCATGTATCACAGTATTTCACCCATTCCCTGGGACATGGGACGGGGCTTGAAATCCATGAAGAACCAGTCCTGTCACCGCGCAGTACCGGTGTCCTGAAAGAAAATATGATAGTCACGGTAGAACCGGGGCTGTACATAGAAGGCAAATACGGGGTCCGCATCGAAGATTCCGTTGCCGTGACAGCCGATGGCTGTGAAATCTTAACCAAAACGCCAAAAGATTTGATGGAGTTATAGTAGGAGGAGTTAACAGATGATTACAAGTAATGATTTCAGACCAGGTGTAACGATTGAAATTGACGGCCAGGTATGGCAGGTTGTTGAATTCCAGCATGTAAAGCCCGGTAAAGGCGCTGCCTTTGTCCGTGCCAAAATCAAGAATCTGGAAACCGGTTCGGTTGTCGAACGTACGTGGAATGCCGGTGAAAAAGTACAGGAAGGCCATGTAGACCGCCGTCAGATGCAGTATCTCTATGAAAACGAAGGCATGTACTGTTTCATGGATAATGAAACGTATGAACAGATCGAACTGAACAAAGAAAGCCTCGGCGACGCTGTTAATTTCCTGAAAGAAGAAATGAACGTTTCCGTCATGATGTTCAAAGGCAAAGTCATCGGTATCGATCTTCCGGCCGCAGTCGAACTGAAGGTCGTCAAGACCGATCCAGGCCTGCGCGGTGATACGGCTACAGGCGGCAGCAAACCGGCTACTCTCGAAACCGGCTATGTCGTCAAGGTACCTCTCTTCATCAATGAAGGCGAAGTTCTCCAGATCGATACCCGTACAGGGAACTATATCGGCAGAGCATAAGTTGTCATGGCAAGGGGCTGTCGTGAGAAGTGAAAGTCTTCTTGCGCCAGTCTCTTTTTTTATAGTCAGGTGACGCATATGGAAACGACAAAAACGAATGCTCTGGGCAGTATTCATATCAGTGACAAGGCTATTTCGTCTATTGCCGCCCGGACGGCAGCCCTCGTGCCCCATGTCCATGCCCTGGATGCGACACTGGCCGAATCGGCAGCCCGCCGCCTGGGACGGGGCAGTTTATCCCAGGGAGCCGAAACCCATATCAGCGGCAATGCGGTGGAAATCACGCTGCGCCTCATCGTGGAAAGCGGATACCGTATCCCCGATATAGCCCTCAAGGTGCAGAAAGCGGTCAAAGAGGCGGTAGAACGCGATACGGGCTGCCAGGTCGATGCCGTCCATATTCTGATAGCGGGGATTGTCTTCCCGGCAGACAAGGAGGCAGGACAATGACTGGCGAAACAAAAGACGTTGAATTTTTTGTCAATGATTCCGTATATGTCCAGGTCGTGTCCCTGGCGCTGCAGGAACTCTCTGATCAGATTCCCGCCAAAGGCCGCAGTGTGGCCGTGCGCCAGCACGAAGGTGTACTGACTGCTGATATCCATGTATATGGATATTACGGTGATGATTTGTGTGTACTGGCACAGACTGTCCAGGAGCATGCAGCGGCAGCACTGCAGGAAATGGCAGCTCCTCAGACACTGGAAGTCCATGTGACAGTCGATGATGTTGTATTGAAGGAATAATCCGGATAGGAGGTCCGCGTGAGCAGACATAAAGCACGCCAGATGGCGATAGAAATTTTATTTTCCAGAGAATTTCATGGAAAAGACGATATCCAGTATCAGGAAGAAGAAATCCTCCATTCTGTGAATGGTACAGACGAGGAACATAATCCGGCCGTACAGGATGAAGAGGAATATTGCAATTACCTGGTTACGACGACGACAGAACATATGGACGAATTTGACCAGATTATCCAGTCTCTGGCCAAAGGCTGGGACGTCTCCCAGATGAACCGGGCGGACAAGAATGTCATGCGTCTGGCACTGTGTGAGCTCATTTATCCGAAAGATGCCCGTATGGCCGATGCCGTCGTTCTCAATGAAGCCATTGAACTGGCCAAGGAATTCAGCGGCCATAAGTCATCCCGGTTCGTCAATGGTATTTTAGGTGCCTATGTGCGTCAAAGGAAGTAAAAGAGTATGAATCTCTATCTGGGAATCGACACAAGCTGCTATACTACGTCGGTCTGCCTTCTTGGTGACGATGGCCGTGTCGTACAGGATGAACGGCGTATCCTGACTGTACCCAGTGGCGGCCGCGGTCTCTCCCAGTCCCATATGGTCTACCAGCATACGCGTAATCTGCCGGAACTCATGGAACGGCTGCGTCCGGCGCTCAAGGGCAACCGCATTGGTGCCATCGGAGTGACCAATCAGCCCCGGCGCCGGGAAGACAGTTATATGCCGGCATTCCTTGCCGGATTGGGGTGTGCCCGGAGCCTGGCAGCGATGCTGCAGGTGCCATTGTACCCTATCAGTCATCAGGAAAACCATCTCCTGGCAGCCCTGAGACCGCTGGGGACTGTACCGGAAGCTCCGTTTACGGGACTCCACCTGTCCGGCGGGACGACGGACCTGTTGCATGCTGTTGCCGACGAAGAGGACCTTTCTATTTCCCGTATCGGCGGGACCAGTGACATCAGTGCCGGACAATTTATTGACCGCGTCGGTGTCGCCCTGGGATTTCCTTTTCCTGCAGGCGTGCATCTCGATGCGATGGCCCGGAAAGGATCCATGGACATCAAAGGGAGCCGTGTCTTCTGCCGGAATGGTGAAATCAGCTATTCCGGTCCGGAATCGCAGGCACAGCGTCAGATAGCCAGAGGTACAGCCGATTGCTGTGCCATGAGCTGCTGGACACTCAGGACCGTATGGAACGGCCTGCAGGAATTGCTCGATACGGGCCTTTCAGGCGGTATGGACAAGCTGGTTGCCGTAGGCGGCGTCATGAGTAACGGCTTCCTCCGCAGTCAGCTGCAGCGCTATGCCAGCCGGCATCATGTACAGGTCATCCTGGCTCCTGACGGGTATAGTGCAGACAATGCCTCCGGTGCCGCATTCTGGGCCTTCTGGAAGGAAAGGGGCCGGTCATGAAATATGCATCGGTAACAGAGGTCGTACGGCGCATCAAAGACGATTTGCAGAGCGATTACCGCCTGCAGAGTATTGCTATGGAAGGCAGCATCATCGGTCTGAAACGGGCGTCGAACGGCCATTACTATATGAATCTCCATGACGAAACGTGTTCTATCCGGGCCATTCTGTTCCGAAGCCGTGTGGGTCATTCCATGGACGGCGTGCGGGAAGGAGATCAGGTCGTGGTCATAGGGGCTGTCAATGTCTATGAAAAAGGCGGTACCGTGTCCTTTATCATAGAAAAGCTCTTTGCCCGCGGTGTAGGCACGCTGCAGCAGCAATACGAAAAGATCAAGAAAGAACTATATGAAAAAGGGTATTTTGCGCCGGAGCACAAAAAATCCATTCCCCGGTTTCCCTGGACTGTCGGTGTCCTCACTTCGGCAACCGGCGCAGTCCTGCACGATATCCACAAAATAGCGGCAGAACGCAATCCCTATGTGGAAATCCGCCTGTTTCCCGTTCCCGTACAGGGGACGGGTGCCGAAACGGTCATTGCCAGGACGCTGGAGAAAGCCGGCAGGAATCCGTCTCTCGACGTGCTCATCCTGGCCCGTGGTGGCGGCTCCATGGAAGACCTGTGGTGCTTCAACAGCCCCCAGGTCGTACAGGCCATTTACGATGCGCAGGTGCCGGTCATTACGGCAATCGGTCATGAAACCGATACGACACTGGCCGACTATGCTGCTGACGTCCGGGCTGCGACTCCGACCCATGCGGCGGAGTTGGCATTTCCCGATTTTGAAGAAATCCAGATGGACCTGGCGGCTATGGCAGATCAGGCGTATCAGTCTGTTATCCAGCGGCTGGATCGTCTGGAACGGGAACTGGGAAGGACCGTAGCGGCGCTACAGACCCGGCGCTACGATGACTTCCTGACGATGAAGGATGAATCTGTTTCCCAGCTGATCCGTCTGGCCCGGCAGCATCTGGATCTGAAGCTGACCCGGGAGACGGGACGGCTGCAGGCACTGAAAGCATCGCTCAGTGCCATGAATCCGGCTTTGTTCGTACGGAAAGGGTACGGACAGCTGGAGCAGGACGGTCATGTCCTGACGGATATGAAATTGCTCCGGCAGGAACGGCCGCTGACGATACAACTTCTGGAAGGTACCATTCTAACGGAAATAAAAGAGGTAACGATCCATGGCAGCGACAAACGCAAAACTAAAAAACTTTGAAACGAATTATGCAACACTGGAAAAACTGGTCCAGAATCTGGAATCACCGGATCTGACACTGGCCCAGTCACTGGAATTGTTTGAAAAAGCAATCAAAGTGTCCCAGTCCTGCGAAAGTGCGCTGGAATATGCCCGGCAGCGGGCTCAGGTCCTGGCAGACATGCAGAAAGGGCCGGATACAGATACGCTGACAGAGGAGGGGACTCTCGACTTATGACGATACAGGATTATTTACAGGATAAAAAACGGATGGTCGATCAGCGCCTGACGACGTTGCTTCAGACGGATGTACCCCAGTTTTCCCGTCTATACGAATCCATGAATTACAGCCTCCTTGCCGGTGGGAAAAGGCTGCGCCCTGTTTTGTTCCTGGCTACGCTGGAAGCACTAGGAAAAGACCCGGAGCCATATCTCGACGTAGCCTGCGCACTTGAATGCGTCCATACGTATTCCCTGATTCATGATGATCTGCCCTGTATGGATAACGATGATCTGCGGCGGGGCAAACCGACCAATCATGTCGTATATGGAGCGGGACTGGCAACCCTGGCCGGGGACGGTCTCCTGACCTTTGCCTTTGAACTCATGGCACGCCAGACCGGGCTGGACGCAGATAAGCTGCGCCAGTGCATCGCTGTGTTTGCCAGAGCAGCCGGACCGGCCGGTATGGTCGGCGGTCAGGCTTTTGACCTGGAAAGTGAAGGGAATAAGTCTATCGGCCTTGACGGGCTGAAGCTTCTGCACCGCATGAAAACAGGTGTTATATTTGAAGCGGCCATCGATCTGGCAGCCATTCTGGGAGACGCTACAGAAAAGCAGCGGCGTATTTTTGATACCTATGCCCTCCAGATGGGACTGACATTCCAGATTACTGACGATATTCTGGACTTTACAGGCGATGAACAGACACTGGGCAAGCCTGTCGGCAGCGATGCCAGAAATAATAAGGCAACGTATGTCACGATTTTTTCTCTGCCAGAAGCCCGGCGTATGGCAGAACAGGCCGTTGCGGAAGCTGTCAAAGCAGTACAGCCGCTGGGCGACGACGCCTGGTTCCTGCGCAATCTGGTGACATATATGCTGACACGGGTCAGCTGAGGAGGCGGGAGCATGCAGCATAAGGAACGATTGGATGTCCTGCTCGTAGAACGGGGCCTTTCGGAAAGCAGAGAAAAGGCCAAGGCAACGATTATGGCCGGCCTGGTATTTGTCGATGGCCAGCGTCAGGATAAGGCGGGGACTAAATTGTCTCCCGATGTGGACATTACTGTCAAAGGCAATCCCATCCCTTACGTCGGCCGGGGCGGTCTGAAACTGGAAAAAGCGATGGAAGTATTTCCTATTGACCTGACCGGTGTGACCATGATGGACATTGGCGCCTCTACGGGAGGATTTACGGACTGTGCCCTGCAAAATGGTGCCGCCCGCGTCTATGCCGTCGATGTGGGCTATGGCCAGCTGGCCTGGAAACTGCGTACCGATGACCGGGTAATCAATATGGAACGGACCAATATCCGCAATGTAACCGTGGCGGATATCGGGTCTCCCGTCGATTTTATTTCTGTCGATGTGTCGTTTATTTCCCTGCTCAAAATCATGCCGGCGGCCTCCCAGCTGCTGCGTATGGGCGGCAGCATGGTCACCCTGATCAAGCCGCAGTTTGAAGCCGGAAGGGAGCATGTGGGAAAAGGCGGCATTGTCCGCGATGTCGCAGTGCATCGCGCCGTGCTCCGCCAGGTCATCAGCGGCATTGCCGGTTTTGGCATATCTCCGCTCATGCTGACTTTTTCTCCTATCAAGGGAGCCGATGGCAATATTGAATATCTGTTATACAGCCGTAAAGAAGAAATATGCCACGATGACATCACGGACGATATCATTGATGAGGTAGTCCGTCTGTCTCATGAAATGTAGGTGATTCTATGCGTATCGGTATTTTTCCGAATCTGGTCAAAAAAGAAAGCACTCATGTAGTGCGCAAACTCATCGGATTGTGTGAACACCATAATCTGCCGTATTTTCTGCCGGCCTACGTGGCACAGAGTACACAGGATTTTTATCATCATATCGATGCCGCACATCTGCGTCCCCGGATGACACTCTTTGATAATATCGATATTGCCATGGTCCTCGGTGGCGACGGAACGATTCTCAAACTGGCCAACCAATTTGCTGACAGCGGGATCCCTATCTGCGGCGTCAACCTGGGTTCGCTGGGTTTCCTTTACGAAGTGGAAACACGGAATCTGGAACAGCGGTTTCACGACATACTGGACGGACATTATTTTCTCGAAGAACGGATGATGCTCCATTCCGAACTGGATTACGAAGACGGGACAGTCCAGGTACTGCCCGATGCTCTCAATGATATCGTCATCGGCCATGGCAACGTAGGCAAGCTCATCCGTGTCGATATGAGCATCAACGACCACTTTGTCCAGCAATTCCCCGGTGACGGACTTATCGTATCGACACCGACGGGATCGACAGGCTATACCTTTTCGGCCGGCGGTCCTATTGTATCCCCGGAAGTGCGCTGCCTCATGGTGACGCCCATTTGTCCGCATCTGCTCCTAAAAGTGCCACTGGTGCTGCATCACAAAGACCGGATCTCCCTGTCTGTCGCCAACAGCCGCAACGGTATCCGCATATCCGTCGATGGCATGATGGACCAGGAATTTACCAAACACATGATGCTTCAGATTCATGAATCGGATAAAACGCTGAAGCTGGTCCGGTTCAGCAAAAACTATTTTTATAAAAATCTGTTTACAAAAATGATGGGAAATGATTGATATGGAATGGTATCCATTGAAAAATGCTGTCAATGTGTCGCATATGCTGCTGGAACCGTATGTCCCCATGGCCAGGGTTCTCGTCGATATGACCTGTGGCAATGGGCACGATACGGCGTTTCTGGCAGAGCGCATGGCCCGGGACGCGTCCCTGTATGCCTTTGACATTCAGGATAGTGCTATTGCGGCGACCAGGCAGCGTCTCCGTGATAAGCAGCTTCTTTCGGACCGGGTACATCTGTTGCAGGGCTCCCATGACCAGCTACTGGAACAGGTGCCGGACATAGTGAATCTGATCGTATTTAACTTAGGCTATCTGCCCTCGGGAGACCACGCCCTTCATACGACGGGTGAAATAACTGTAAAAGCTATAAAAATAGGCTTGCATAAAATTGCGAAAAATGGGATAATTATGTTAGCAGCGTATCCCGGCACGGATGCGGGGGCCGCCGAAGCGAACGCCGTCCGCACCTATCTGCAGACGGTGCCCCAGAAAGACTACGATGTCTCTATGTGGCAGCCGCTGAACCAGATACATTGTCCGCCGCAACTATATATTGTACAGAAAAGAGGGTAATTATGAAGAGATTCCGCTATACGAAGATAAAAGAAATTGTGCAGTCCCGTCCGATTGAAACACAGGAAGAACTGGCCAAGGCCCTTCAGGAAGAAGGAATTGAAGTAACACAGGCCACAGTATCCCGGGATATCAAAGAGCTGATGCTCATCAAAGTCCCGACCAGTGACGGCCATTACCGTTACGCCCTGAGCCAGGAACAGAACATGCTCATGTCCAAAAACCGTATGGCCCGCCTGTTCCAGGATTCTATCGTCCGTGTCGATTCTGCACTGAATCAGATCGTCATCCACACTATGCCGGGCTCGGCCAATATGGTAGCTGCTGCTATCGACCTGGCAAAATGGGAAAATGTCATCGGCACCATCGCTGGCGACGATACCATCCTGATCATTACGAACAGTACAGAAAGCGTTCCCAAGATTACGAAAGTCATCGTAACGCTCATGAAGGAATGATGGATGATGCTCCAGTCACTGCATATCCATAATTTCGCCCTGATTGAAGACCTGCACATCAGCTTTGCCGATGGTGTGACCATCCTGACAGGGGAAACAGGGGCCGGGAAGTCTATCCTTCTCGATGCCATCGGCATGCTCTGCGGCAAACGGGCTTCTGCGTCCTTTGTCCGCCAGGGGACAGACGCATTCCTCGTTGAGGGTGCGTTCTTTTTTTTAGATAAAACCGGCGCTATGAAGCAGGTTTTAGAGGCGAATCACATTGAATGGGAAGACGGGCAGCTTATTATTTCCCGTAAATTCCACAAGAGCGGCCGCGGGTCTATATTGGTCAATGGCACACTGGTACCGACCAGCGTCGTGCGTACCATTTCGGCTTTTCTCCTCGATATCCACGGCCAGTTTGACAATCAGCTCATTTTTGATCCGGCATACCATGTGACGATTCTCGATTCCCTGACACCGGAATTAAAACAGGTTCGCCAGGAATATGACAATATGTACTCCCATTGGCATAGCCTGTGCCGGGAAGCGCAGAAACTGCAGAAAGACGAAGGGGAAAAGGCACGCCTCCTGAGTATCCTCGATTTCCAGATTAAGGAAATCGAAGGGGCACAGCTCAAAGAAAAAGAAGATGAAGAGTTGGAAGAAGCCATCAATAAGGCGTCTCACTCGGAACATATCAAGGATACGCTCCGGACGGCGCTCTATGCCTTCGAAGGAGGGGACAGGCAGAAAGGCATGACGGAACAAATTGATGAAGTCCATCGCAGCCTGGAAAAGGCATCGGCGTATGAGCCGTCTTTTGCCGGACTGGCTGCGCGTGTCGAGACACTTTCGTATGAGCTGGAAGATATCCATGACAGCGTAGCGCGTTATGCCGATACGTTTACCTTTGATGAAAACGCTCTGGACCGGATGCAGTCCCGTTTGGCTTCTATCGAAAAACTAAAACGGAAATACGGGTTTACGATTTCCGATATTATGACCTTCCTGAAAAAAGCAAAAGCTGATTTCAGCCGTCTGGACCAGTCGGAAAATACGCTGGCAGAACTGGAAAAGCAGATACATCAGGAAAGCCGTGCCCTCCGCCAGAAAGCGGGACAACTCATGGAACTGCGCACGGCTGCCGACAAGGTGTTCCGGCAGAAGATGGAAGATACTTTGTTCCGTCTGGGCCTCGTCAACAGCCGTATTGCTTTTCACATGGAACCCATGAAGGATATTACGCCAGAAGGGGCAGCAGCTATTGAGCTGTATTTTTCTGCTAATAAAGGGGAATCCATGCAGCCTCTGGCTAAAATTGCCTCCGGCGGGGAAGTATCCCGCATTGCTTTGGCACTAAAGGCTAACGGTCCCGATTCAGTCGAAGGACGGACGATGATTTTTGACGAAATCGACGTCGGGATCAGTGGACAGACGGGATTGCAGGTAGCCGCGGAAATACGTAAACTCAGCAGTCGCGGTCAGGTGCTCTGCATTACTCATCTGCCACAGACGGCCGCCAGCGCAGATCACCATTATTTCATTTATAAGAAAGAAAAAGATGGCCGCACGGTCACCCAGGTCCGGGCTCTGAGCGAAGAAGACCATATCCGGGAAATCGCCCGCATGTTTGCCGGTGACGATACAAGCCCGGCCAGTATCACGGCAGCACGGCAGCTGATCTCTCAGGTACGGGAGCATAAGCCGGCCTGCAGCCAGCAGTAATGACTGATATAGAGATATACTATGACAAATCGGACGATTTATGTATACATAATATGTTATGTATACAGGCGTTTACCTTGACTAAGATGAATATAAGGTATATTATTTTTATATATTAGCAGGGTAAGGGGATACATAAATCCTTACCGTGACTGCATTAGGGAGTGTGATAGTATGCTGAAGGTACTCGTAAACGGTGCAGATGGCCGCATGGGTAGCCAGGTAGTAAAAGCCGTGTATGAAGATAAAGATCTGGAACTGGCAGGCGGTGTCAGCATTACACATATCGGGGAAGACCTGGGTGATATTGCTGGGATCGGCACGCTGCATATGCCTGTCCGTGACAATCTGGGAAAGACGATTGATGACGTAAAGCCCGATGTTGTCGTTGATTTTACATCGCCCCGGGCTATATTTGATAATGCTAAAACGGTCATTGAACATGGTGTCAACATGGTAGTCGGTACGACAGGCCTTACGGCTGACCAGCGGGACGAACTGGGGAAAATGGCACTGGCTAAGGGAACATGCATTTTTATTGCTCCTAATTTTGGTCTCGGCGCTGTCCTCATGATGAAAATTTCCACGGAAGTCGCCAAATATCTGCCGGATGTCGAAATCATCGAAATGCACCATAACAATAAACTGGATGCACCATCGGGAACATCTATCATGACGGCTAATATGATTGCCGCAGCCCGGAAAGAAGCCGGCATCGAACCGGCACCGGACAAGACCCATGAAAGTCTCGAAGGGGCCCGCGGCACCAAAGTAGATGGCATTCCCATCCACAGCGTCCGCCTGCCCGGCTATGTGGCTCATCAGCAGGTACTCTTTGGCGGTTACGGGGAATACCTGACAATCCGTCATGATTCAATCGACCGCAAATCGTTCATGCCAGGCGTAATCCTGGCTGTAAAGAAAGTCGGTTCTCATCCGGGCCTGACATTCGGTCTGGAAAATTTCTTATAAAACCATGCGAGAACCGGCATAATAGGGGGAATTCAGAATGACAAAGAAACCGGTAGTAGCTATTTTGGGCGCCACAGGTGCCGTAGGACAGGAATTTATCCGTCTCATTGAAGAACGGAATTTTCCATACAGCCAGCTGAAGTTACTGGCTTCGTACCGTTCAGCAGGGAAAAAAATGACCGTAAATGGTCAGGAATATACGATTGAAGAAGCCAAGCCGGAATCTTTTGATGGTGTCGATATCGGTTTGTTTGCCGGTGGCTCGATTAGTAAAGAACTGGGGCCGGAAGCGGCAAAACGGGGATGTGTCGTCATTGACAATTCCAGCACGTTCCGCATGGATCCCGAAGTACCTCTCGTTGTACCGGAAGTCAATCCGGAAGATATTGCCTGGCATAAAAACATCATTGCCAACCCGAACTGCTCGACGATTATCATGCTCATGGCACTGAAACCAATCCACGATCTGTCGCCAATCAAGAAAATCGTGGTCAGCACCTATCAGGCTGTCTCCGGAGCTGGCAAGGAAGGTATCGATGAACTCAAGGAAGAAACGGAAGCATATCTTAAAGGGGAAGAAATGCAGCCGAAGATCCTGCCGAGCAAGAGCCTGCCCAAGCACTATCCTATCGCCTTCAATTTGATTCCGCAGATTGATAAGTTCTTGGACAACGATTACACCAAAGAAGAAATGAAAATGGTCAACGAAACCCACAAGATGCTCCACGATGACAGCATTGCTATTACGGCGACGACCGTCCGCGTACCGGTATTCCGCAGCCATGCCGAATCCATCATGGTCGAAACGGCAGACGAACTGGATGTAGAAGCCGTACGTAAAGCCATCAATGCATTCCCTGGTGCACAGGTGCAGGATAATCCGGCAGAAATGGAATATCCTATGCCTCTCTATACGTCGGAAAAATATGACTGCTACGTCGGGCGTATCCGTAAAGACCTATATAATCCGAAGGCCATCAACCTCTGGGTTTCCGGCGACCAGATCCGTAAAGGGGCCGCACTCAATGCCTTACAGATTGCTGAGTACATGCTGGCCCATGATATGATTAAGTAAATCAATAAACTGGGAGATGAATGTACATGTTAACTTTTCCTAATATTATTACGGCGATGATTACGCCGTTTCATGAAGATGGTTCTGTCAACTATGAAGCCTTTGTCAATCTGGCAAAAAAATATGCTGATGAAGGTGCTGGTATCCTGGTAGCGGCGACGACTGGCGAAGGCGCCGTCATGACGGAAGACGAAAAACTGAAACTCTTCAAGATGACAGCCGATGCCCTGAAAGACAAGACGCTGGTCATGGGCAACGTCGGAACGAATAATACGGCCCAGTCTATTGCACTGGCAAAAAAAGCAGAAGAAACAGGTGTCGATGCCATTCTCTGCATCGTGCCGTATTATAATAAACCGAATCAGGAAGGCTGCTATGCTCATTTTGCGGCTATTGCCAAATCGACAAAATTGCCTATCTTCATTTACAACGTACCGGGCCGTACAGGTGGCAAAATTGAACCACCGACAGTATGCAAACTGGCCCACGATTTCCCGAACATCATTGGCCTGAAAGATGCGAGCGGCGACCTTGATTATGCCGGGTACGTAGCTGCCAATGCACCGGAAGGGTTCCATCTCTATAGCGGCGATGACAACCTGACACTGCCCATCGTTGCCGTAGGCGGCGAAGGCGTTGTATCTGTAGCAGCTCATGTCATCGGCAAGGAAATGGATGAAATGATCCAGGCCCATAAAGATGGCGATGTCCAGAAAGCGGCCAAACTGCATCAGAAATACCTGCCATTCATGAAAGGGATTTTCTGCACCGTCAGCCCCGTTCCCATCAAGACGATGATGAACATGCTCGGCTATCCTGCCGGCCCGTTCCGTCTGCCCCTCGTCGATGCCACACCGGAAGTACGGGCAAAATGCGAACAACTGTTGAAAGACATTGGCAAGATGTAAGCTTCCATGCATATGAAAGAGAGACTGTCTCTACGGCAGCCTCTCTTTTTTCTGTCAGACCATGACTTTAGGGGCACGATATGGTACAATATTATGTGATTATATGCCCATTTATACAGGTTGCACACAGAAAGGAATTCACTGTGAATTCATTAGCTATATTGATTCTGACAAAAAATGAAGAAATAAATATTGTCGATGTCGTCCAGAATGCTAAAAAGTGCACGGACGAGGTGATTGTCATTGATTCAGGCAGTACGGACCGTACGGTAGAGCTGGCAAAGGCGCAGGGAGCGAAGGTTGCTTTCCGTGCCTGGGATGATGATTTTGCAGCACAGCGCAATTTCGCTCTGGAACAGACAGAAGCAGACTGGGTCCTCTATCTTGATGCGGACGAACGGCTTAACGATGACCTCATTGCGGCCATCCATCAGATCCTTGAGAATGGTGATATGGGGGCACAATATGGAATGAAAAGAAACATGGTATTTAATGGATACCATTTCCATCATGGTATTTTTGCGCCGGATACAGTATATCGGATGTTTCCACGTACCCAGGTAAAGTGGGTAAGCAAAGTACATGAACATCCAGAATGCCCATTGGACAGAAAAACATTGCAGGGAAACATTGAACATTACACCTATAATAGTTGGCATCAATGGTTAATGAAAGCTGATTATTATACAACGATTTGGGCGGAGGAACGATATCAACAAGGAAAAAGAGTAACTTTGGGAACTGCCTTTTTACATGCAAGTTTAGGGACTTTGCGTGCCTTACTTATCAAAGGTGCTTTTTTAGATGGCTGGATGGGAATTATTTCGTGTGTACAGCATGGATTTTATACTATGTTGAAATACGTTAAATTATACGAATTACAAATGCGAAATAAAGGAAAGAAAAGATGAATAAAATTTCTATTGTATTTGCATCAGATGATAAATACGCACAGCATTTAGCGGTAGCATGTGCTTCTGTCTTGAAAAATACAGCACGTCCAGAAAAGATTTATTTTTATATTTTGAGTGATGATATTTTACCAGAAAATCAAAATCGAATTGCACAGACTGTACATAATTTAAAAGGAGAAGTTCAGTTTATCTCTGTAAATAGTGATGACATTAAAGGTTTTACGAGTGATCATATTAGTAAAGCTGCGTATTTGCGGCTTACTATTGATCAAGTGCTTCCAGAAACAATAACAAAGGTTATTTATTTTGATACAGATTTAGTTGTGCTGGATGATGTGGAGAAGCTATGGGCCCTTTCCCTGGAAGGGAAACCGATAGGTGCAGTTTGTGATTTTGGTATTATGAAATCTAAACGGATGAGACGGCAAAAGTTTGAGACTTTAGGATTGCCAGAAGGAACTCCTTATTTTAATTCGGGGGTTCTTGTCATTGATTTGCAACAGTGGCGGCAAAAAAAATATGGGAGTTTAGTCATTGATAATGTAACTAAACATTCTTTTCGTCATCATGATCAAGATGGATTGAATAAAGTGTTTATGAATAATTGGAAAAATATTCCACTTAGATGGAACGTTATTCCACCTGTATTTATGATGCCTTTAAAAGTATTATGTCGTACCTCGCTTAGAACAAGGGCTTTAGAAGCAATAAAGAATCCGGCTGTTTTTCATTGGGCTGGAAGATATAAACCTTGGGAATTTTCTTTGAACGGACCTTTTAATCAGTTCTATTATGATTATTTACCTTGGACCACTTTTAAAAATAGTCCAATGCCAAAGCCTGGTGCAGATATGAAAGGAAAATCCATTGTAAGACAGAATTTACGTATGGAATGGGCGGCCCTTTGGAAAAAGATTTTAGGGTGAAAGAGTGAAGGTTAATGGCGTTAAATAATTTAACATCTATAATTTCGGGGAAGAAAATAATCGGTCCTATACATAAAGTAAAATTCAATCATTTATGCCTTATCATGCTTACTTTGGCAATATGTGTACAGCGTCTTACTATTGCTGTTGGAAATATATTCTATGCATTTGCTATCGTGTTTTTTATTATTGACACTTATCAGAGGTATCGTTCTGGTGAACCTTTGTTTTTATCGAAACAGATTAAAAGATATTTTCTAGTGTATATATTTTTCGCACTGATGATACTGCCATCAGCAATTTTTAGTTTAAATCCTGAATATTCATTTTCTAAATTTATTGATTATTTTGTGCTACGGTTCATCGTATTAATTATGTTAATCTTTTTGAAGATTGATAACGAGGCTATCAAGAAGGCATTGTTTTTCTTTATTGCTTTTATGGCTATTGATGGGCTTGTAACACTTGCTGAACGGTTCGTTACACAGGCGCCCCGGGCACAAGGACTTGGAGATGGTTGGCTTCGCCATGCCAGCATAGTTGCCACGATTTTCCCAGCTAGTATTATCTTTTGGATTTCACGGAGAAAAGATATACGGTATAAAAATTTGATGTTATTCTGTGCCGTGTGTATTGTCCTCGGGGCAATTGCTAGTGGAACGAGAAGTTCATGGTTGGGAATTTTATCTGTTATGCCTTTTGTGCTCTATCAAGGTTCGAAATGGAGCCCTAAAAAATTTTTTGCCTTATTGGCAATCTTTATTTGTATAGGAGGTGCAATAGTAGCAACTCCTCAATTGCATCAACGTGCAACTTCTATTGTGAATATAACAACGGATCGGTCAAATGGCGACCGGGTTGAAGCTTGGAAAAGCGCGGTAGTCATGGTACAAGAAAAACCTGTTATCGGTTATGGAATCTTACAAGGCGGAAAGGTCTATCTCCAAAGTTATCGCACTGCAGCGGATACGCAGGGACTCGGTCACTTCCATAATATCTATGTCCAGACAGCTGTAGACAGCGGGATTTTAGGGTTTATTGGTTTAATAACATTCATAGTCTATTCTTTGTGGATGTTTAGGAGATGGGCTAGTCCATATGCCCTAATGGGTTTTTGTGCTTGGATTGGTTTTATTGTTGTAGGCTTTTTTGATTATACATGGGGAATGTCAGCAGCAGTGAAAACTCTTTGGTTTGTTACAGGATGTAGCTTACGATTGTATGATAATGCTTGATGTGTTGTTTTTGTATATCATAAATTGTTATATTGCAGGCTTGGCACGGAATACTTCGGTTTTTTTCCGAATTTTTACACAGTTGTATCATCCACGTTTAAGAAGACTGGCATATTAGAAAGTATATCTGTAATCAAATTGCAAGTTAACCCAGCGATACATTGGCGGAGTGATTGTGTTGTCAGCATTTGATTCTGGAGTACTCGATAATAACTATGATACGTTCGTCAGGTAATGACAATTCTGGAATTGAAGGGAAAAAACATAGTGCTAACGTATCTGGCAGCATTGAAACTAGTAATAAGTTGGATTGCTGGGAAGTTATGGTTTGAGTAAACACTGAATAAGGTGGGTAGAAGATAGATGGAAGAAAAGGGGTTATTATCAGTTATCGTTCCAGTGTATAAGGTCGAACCTTATTTGCGACGGTGCGTCGATTCGATTCGGAATCAAACGTATAAAAAATTACAAATCATTTTAGTTGATGATGGTTCACCAGATGGTTGTGGAGCCATCTGCGATGAATATACGAAGATTGACGACCGGATTATAGCCGTTCATCAGGAAAATGAAGGCTTGAGCGGTGCCCGGAATAATGGGCTTTTATTTGCCAAAGGGGAGTATATTGCTTTCGTTGATAGTGATGATTGGCTCCATCCCAGCATGTATGAGACGTTAGTCCGTTTGATAGAAGCACATCAATTAGATATGGCTCGTTGTTCTGTCATTGGTTCTGATGGGCAAACGGAAAATCTTATCTTGCCGCAGGATAAGCATACTGCCAATCAACTGATTACGGGTGCCCTCATCTTTGAGTTATATTTTACCGAGTTCTTGTGTAAAGTTGTCTGGAATGCTGTGTATCGTCGGCATATCGTTATGGGTATCATATCACCGGAACGCTGCCATTCACAGGATAATTATGTATCAGGCCGATATCTTTATCGCTGTAAACGAATGATGATTACGGACAAATGCTTATACTATTATTATAAAAATCCGACTAGTACGACTCATGGTGGGCATAAACGGTTCCTCGATATCTGCATCTGCACGGAAAAGTTGCGCAATGATCTGATTCGAGAAGAACATATGACCAATACGCTTTATATCGAACGGCTTAATAAGAAGTTAGCCCGGGAATTTTTTCATTTTGTGCGGGTTAATGATGACCGGTATCGACTACGGTCTATGACTCGTCCACAGAAAAAATTTATTGACCAGTACTTAGATATTTTCCGGCGTATCCGTTTTGATTATATATTGCAAAAAAAGAATATACGAATAATTTAATGAGGTGAAAGAAACCTATGGTAAATCAATTTACGACAGATTATTTTGAACATGCAAAATTATATACGGAAAAACACGATTTTAAGTACTTGCCGAGTGATGATGAACGACCATCCATGCATATTGCTTTTAATATCAATGATTCGTTCTTCAAACCTTTAGGGGCTGAGATCACATCAATTTTGGAAACGAATAAGGACATCGCTTTTTATTTTCACGTTTTTGTTGATAGTTATAGCCCAAAAAATAAGGATAACTTGGAAAAAACGGCGAAAAAGTATGGTTGTAATATTTATCTCTACGTCATGGACATGAGTATTTATCAAAATTTCCATATTAAAGTCGCTCGTTTTTCACGGGTTACGTATATCCGTATCGTCATGCCTTGGATTCTGCGGCATTATACGGATCATTATTTATATCTCGATTCCGATATGATTTGTGTCGGTAGTCTGAAACAATTCTTGACGACCGATTTAGAGGGTAAAGCCATCGGGGCACTGACTTACCATACGCCAGATCGTGTTGCTTTCCTCAAGATGAAACAAGATATCTATTTCTCTGATGGTCTGATGTGGATTGATATTAGCGAATGGATAAAGGAAAAAATCACAGAAAAAGTCTTCAGTTATCAAGGTGCTGATCCGCGACGATTTAAGGGGCAGACACAGGACCTGCTGAATCTCGTTGTTGAAGGCAATATGAAACCGATTCCAAATTTGTTCCACCATAAAAATAAAGATTTCAGTATTCAAGGAATCTTAATTCATTATTCGGGCCGTGACAAGCCGTGGGAACTGGTCCTCGATTCAGATGATGAATTATGGCGCCATTATTTGGATCTTTCTTTTTGGGAAAGTATGCCAGATCCCATGCCGCCAAAGAAGCCTTTATATTATCACAGCTTTAAGAAACTAGCCGAAGTTTACGGTGAAAAAGGGAAAACATGGAAGTGGATTCAATGTCTGTTCTGGTACAGCGTTTTGAGAATTCGATATAAATTGTAAGGTAGTATAGGATTATACTAAGTGAAGTGGTGATTTTGAGTGCAGCAGTCCGGTGTTGATGAGAAGTTTAAAAAATTCATAGATTGGGCTATGAAACATAGAATTGTTATTTATGGAGAATCGAAATGCGATTTTAACCATTTGAAAAATATTTCCCTTTGTGCAGATAAAAATGTGATAAGGCCATTAGGCGTACTGATGTGCTCTGTTTTGCAACACAATTCAGGCAGTGACCTTGCATTCCATATCTTTTTTGATGGGAATATGGATTCGGAAAACGTACAAAAACTGACGGAAGTAGGCAGGCGATTCCATTGCGTCATTGTTCTCTATGAACTGTCCGATACGCTTTTTGCTAATTTTTCTACCCGAAAGAATATTACTGCCACGGCTTATTATCGGTTGATTGTACCTTATATTTTGGATAACTGTAATGTTAAGAAATGTTTGTATTTAGATACGGATACGCTGGTATTGAATAATCTATCGCCTCTGTTTCAGCATAGTGAAGGCATTGCTTATGTGGTCCAGAATTCAACTTCAATTCCTAATTGGTGGAAACAATATTGTCAGGAACTGGGCATGAAAACCAATAAATATTTCAATTCTGGTGTTTTATTACTACAAATTCCTGAATATATCCGATTTGATATCGGTCATAAGGCAATTCAATTACTTGAAAAAAATGCCTATCAGTACATGGACCAAGATGTATTGAATATCCTCTTGGAGGGACATACCGTTTTTGATCAAACTGTCACCTATAATTGCACTATGTCTGCTACAAATGACATATATCTTGGGGAAGACAAAGTGGTTATTGTGCATTTTACTGGGGATAAGAAGCCTTGGAAATTATATACTTATTATTGGGGTGAATCTTGGTACCGTGGTGACCAAAAACGGTACAGGTGGAAGTATGCTTATTATAAGAAATGGCGGGAATGTGCTGAGGCATCTCTTTGGGCCGATATCCCTTTTGAATCGCCGCACAATTCACATGAATGGCGATATTTATCGAAGATGTATTTCAAGGGCGGCAAATATGGAAGATGTCTTAAGAGTTATGTCCAGTATATCAAAGCAAAAATATGATATGTGTTTATAATATATGAGGTGAAAACATGAATGTAGCGATTGCAGGGACTGGGTATGTTGGTCTTTCAAATAGTATGTTGCTGGCACAGCATAATAATGTCATTGCGTTAGATATTATTCCAGAAAAAGTATCCATGTTAAATGAAGGGAAGTCGCCGATTGTTGATAATGATATTTCCCGGTTTTTACAGCGCAGTGACATCCATTTCAAGGCGACACTCTGCCCTGAAGAGGCTTTTGCCGGAGCTGGTTTTGTCATTATTTCGACGCCGACCAACTATGATCCGGATAAAAATTTCTTTGATACATCGTCAGTTGAAGCGGTCATTGAAGAAGTACTGGATATCAATCCGGAAGCGGTCATGGTCATCAAATCGACAGTTCCTGTCGGATATACACAGCACATCAAAGAAGTTTACCATACAGACAATATCATGTTTTCTCCGGAATTTCTGCGGGAAGGCAAGGCTTTGTATGATAATCTCCATCCGTCACGTATTGTTGTCGGTGAACGGTCGGAACGAGCCCATGTTTTTGCTAATCTTTTGGCAGAAGGGGCAGTAAAACATAATATTCCTATGCTATTTACTGGATCGACTGAAGCGGAAGCCATCAAACTCTTTGCCAATACGTATCTGGCATTGCGTGTTGCCTATTTCAACGAACTCGATTCGTATGCCGAAATGAGAGGGCTCAGTACAAAAGATATCATTGATGGTGTCTGCCTTGATCCACGCATCGGAGATTTTTATAATAATCCTTCTTTCGGATACGGCGGATACTGCCTGCCAAAGGATACAAAGCAGCTTCTGGCCAACTATCAGGATGTACCGCAGAATCTGATTTCTGCTATTGTTGCGGCCAACCGCACACGGAAAGATCATATCGCCGATATGATTATTGCCAAAAATCCCCGTATCGTCGGTGTCTATCGGCTGACCATGAAGAGCCATTCCGATAATTTCCGCGCTTCCGCTATACAGGGTGTCATGAAACGCATCAAGGCGAAAGGCATCGAGGTCGTCGTTTATGAACCGACGTTGAAAGACGACGAATTTTTCCACTCCCGTGTTATCCGCGATTTGAATGAGTTCAAAAAACTAAGTGATATCATCCTTACAAACCGCTGGTCTGATGAATTAGCAGATGTAAGAGATAAGGTCTATACAAGGGATTTATTTACCCGGGATTGAGGACAGAAAAAAATGAAAAAATACGCTTTAAAAATAAATAAAAAATATTTTATATTTTTTTTGAGTATATATTTATTAATGCTAAGTGTCTTTTTCTTTACATCTATCGGAACCGAATCTTACCGCTTTTTACTTAATATGAGACGGTATTTTCCAGTAGCTGTAGCGGCTACACTTGCTCTTTTTTATTGGAATTATTATGATTTTCCAGTAAAGAAAATCTTGCCAGACTGTTTTGTCGGACTTTCTTGGATTTTTACCCATAATATACTCGACTATTTAGCTTATAGAAACGTTTCGACTAATATAAATAATTTTTTTGATATTGCTTTTGGTGGATATGTTTTTTCACTTCTTGTTTTTTTACGCATATTTTGGTATTTAGTTATTAAAAGGCCTAGTAAACTTATTGACTTTATATTTGGTTTTATTCAAACTGCTTTGTTATTGTTTCCATTGATTGAATTAGTTTATTTTAGTTATTATCATACGACTATTAGTACGGCAGCGAGTATTGCTTTTTTGCAATCTAATCCCAATGAAATGAAAGAATATCTATTACAGAATATAGGTGTATTAGGGATTTTTTGCTTTATTGCAGGAATAAGTATGCTGTGTATATTCCTTATTAAAAAGAATAAACTTGAGGTACCAGCCAAAATTTCTTCTGCTGGTTTTAGAAAAAATAAAAAAACTTTTTTAGTATTTCTTGTATTGATTATTTCAATAAGTGTTTATTTGCCTAAATGTTTTGCTGGTACAGGGATTATGCATTCCATGTTAGGAGCTAAGCAATATCTTGATAATGCAAAGAAATTTGAAAAATACCATAAAGAGAATTTTGATCAATTACAAGTAATTCCTTCGACGAATAAATTTTCTAAACCATCAACTGTTATTTTAGTTATTGGGGAATCAGCTGGACGAAATTTCATGAGTGCATATGGATATAGTGCGAACGATACTACGCCATGGCTAAGGAAAAGCATTGAAAAAGATAGCACTCATTTTTTGCGATTTAATCATGTATATTCTTCTTATGGCTCGACGATGCAATCTTTAGAAAGAGCACTTACTGAAAAAAATCAGTACAATAATAAAGATTTTAGTCGGTCTCTCACTATCATTGACTTAGCTAAGAAAGCTGGTTATAAGACATATTGGTTTAGCAATCAGAGTGTAAAAAATACGGCAGATACACCTATACAATTAATAGCAAGGACTGCTGATGTGGCTTATTGGATTGAAGATGGGAATGAAAATAATAGAATATTATATGATGGTGATTTATTACCTTGTTTGAAAAAAGTCAATGCGAACGAGAATAACTTTATTGTTTTACATGTAATGGGTAGCCATGAATTAACACTCCATCGTTTTCCACCAGAATTTACCCGATTTGGAACAGCTGGTGTCTTTGATTTGATTTCTAATTATGAAGATTCAATGGCTTATGATGATTGGGTACTACAGCAAATTTTTTCATATGCTAAAGAAAATCTGAATTTGCAGGCTATGATTTTCTTTTCTGATCATGGTGCTAATCCCTATAGAAAGCGAGTTGCGGATAATATTCCTTTTATTAATCTTCGAATTCCTCTTATTATTTATTTGTCCGATGAGTACGAACAGCTATTTCCTCAAACAACTTTAGTTTTAAAAGAACATGAAGATCAATATTTTACCAATGACTTAATGTATGAATTGATAGGTGGAATATTACAAATTAAATCAAATCATTTGGATGAAAAAAATGACCTGTCTAGTAAAGAATTTCAATTTACTCGAGATACTTTGAAAACTGATTTAGGTAGAAAAAACATAAAAGATGATTATAATGAAAATAAGATAGAATAATTTAAAGAAAGTAGTTGAGAAAATGAACCAGTATAAATATTTTGATACATCAAAAAAGATATTGATTACCGGTGCTGCCGGTTTTATTGGATTTCATCTGGCAAAGCGCCTGCTGGATATGGGGACGACTGTACTGGGATTGGATAACCTCAATGACTATTACGATGTCAGTCTGAAGGAAAGCCGCCTGCATATATTAGAAGACTATCCGGCTTTTACCTTTGTAAAAGGAGACCTGGCTGATGCGGATACGGTGAACGAACAGTTTGAAACGTTCCAGCCGGATATTGTCGTCAATCTGGCTGCCCAGGCGGGAGTACGCTATAGTATCGACCATCCCCGTTCGTATATTGATTCCAATATCATTGGATTTTTTAATATTCTTGAAGCCTGCCGTCATCATCCGGTTGAGCATTTGCTGTTTGCCTCCAGTTCTTCTGTATATGGAAATCAGCAGAAAACGCCTTTTTCTACAAAGGATAATGTAGACCATCCTATCAGCCTCTATGCGGCAACCAAGAAATCAGACGAACTCATGGCCTATACGTACAGCCATCTCTATGGCATTCCTGCGACGGGACTCCGCTTTTTTACCGTGTATGGCCCTTATGGACGGCCGGATATGGCCTATTTCAAATTTGCCAATAAGATCCGGAAGGGTGAACCTATCCAGATTTATAATCATGGAGACATGTACCGGGACTTTACCTATGTCGATGATATCGTAACGGGGATTGAGCACATGCTTTGCAATCCCCCTAAAACCAATGAACTGGGAGACTTGTACAAAGTATATAATATTGGCAACCATAAACCGGAACAACTCATGCATTTTATTGAAGTACTGGAACATGCACTGGGCCAGACGGCAGAAAAAGAATACCTGCCCATGCAGCCGGGAGATGTATATCAGACCTACGCAGACGTCACGGATCTGCAGAAAGACTTTGATTTTAAACCGGAAACGACGATTGAAGAAGGATTAGGGAAATTTGCTGTCTGGTATAAAAAGTATTATGATATAAATTGATAAATTGGTTTATTTTTTATATATATGTAACTCTGTGCATTGTTATATATGAGGTGTCATTGTGTTTGAACAATTCTTTTTATCTATGCAGCAAGATATCAAATTATTTTTAGTTTTCCCTATTTTATGTGCCATATTTCGTGCCATTTTTATAAAGGTGTATTCTCCCTATCCCAGCTTAAAAGGTCGTTGGACGGTAGTATGGCATTGTTTTCGATATGGATTCTGGTGGGGCATGGATTTTAATGCTTATGTTTTTTTGTTGCCTTTGGTTCTGGTTTCCATTCCAGGTTTGTTCATTACTTCTTACCATGCGTTAGAGAATGATATCTTATTATATGCAGGATTAGTGTATGCACTGGTATTATATGCTGCTTTTGTGGGAAAAATGATATTTTATAATCATTTTCATGATACGTATAATCAGATAGTTCGTTTAGGTGCTAAAGCAGAAAAGCATAATCTTGTTGATGTTTTCTTTCATCAGGATCATGGACTCTTATTTATACTGGCCGGGATTCCATATTGGTGGATTGTTAAGTACTGGATAATAAGCTTTTTAGCCTTGCCAAGTATTCCATACCCTGTTTTCACATCTTCTATAGGTATGTATACATTTAATATACTGGTATGTGTGGGTATTATCCTTGGATTTTACTGGTTTCGATATGGTGGGACGCTTTCGCATGATGACAAGCCAGAATGGGATACTATACCGAGTATTGTAAAAAAAGATATTTTTTTTGCTAAAGCAACTGTCGATGATTTAGTTGCCTTGGAACAAGTCAAGAAACATAAATTGAATGATGCATATACCCATAGCGATGAAGAAGATTTACAGTCATTGCAGGTTGTATTACCTGCTGGGACAAACGATATTATGTCATACCATAACCCTGTGTATGCATTCAGACATATTGCAAACGGTCCGAGGATAAAAAAACCATCTCATATTTTTTTAATTGTTGGTGAAAGTTATTTACAGCAGTTGTTTGATCCTGCTTATGCTTTTTTGAATCTGACATCAGGCGGCAAAAGATTAATGAATGATGTCCATACGGCTGTTTTGTCTAATTCTCTGTCATCAGGGATTATTTCCAGACCTTCTATTGTAAGTCTCATGTCGGGGATTTTTGATGCAGGATTGGAACTGAATGAAAAAGAAGCATTTTGGAAGGGAACGGTGCCTACCGCATTTCCACTGCAGCTAAAAAAATTAGGATATACTTCTACTTATTGGTATGGTGGAAACGTGACGTATGGTAATTTTAATCAATTTGCACCAGCTTGTGGTTTTGACAGGGTAATGACAGCTACTGACTTCTGTGGCCCGAAAGCTCCTAAAACGTGGGTAGGGGTCTATGATAATGTGTTTTTAGATAAAGCAGCTGAATTGATTCAACAGACTGATTCCGGAAAACCTGAATTTCATTTTGTGTATACCACATCATATCACGGACCGTTTAAAATCAATCTGAGAAAGTATGGATATAATACAGAAAGTGTTATGCCCGATGCGCCTGATGATATCAAGCATAATAAGAGTTTGCAGGAAAATTTAGGTACGTTCTGGCTTTCTGATCAGGCCATTGGTACTTTTATTGATCGTATGCGCGCTGCCTATCCGGATAGCCTTTTTATTGTTACAGCTGATCATGCCATTAATATGACGCCACTGCAACATACCTCTATTATGAATCGGGATTGTTCCATACGGGAACAGCATTGTCCGGTTTTCATGATGTATCATAAAGACTTGGATCAGCATATTTTTGCTGGAAATACTATAGGCGGCCATATGAATATCATGCCTACTGTCATTGAGCTGATTGCGCCAAAAGGCTTTACATATTATTCTTTATTTTCATCGCTTACGGAACCTATCGACCATTTAGTTACGCCATATCATTGGCTCAGGCCAGATGCATATGGAACTTTTGAAAATGAATTTTATCAGCCTTTGGGAAATCATCATAAAGAAGATGAACTTTGTGAAGGACCGATTCCCTATGTAGATGAATGCACGGCGTGGAAGAATTTGACAGGTTATATGGTGCGTCATCCGGAACTGCTACAAAAAAAAGAAGACATTCTTCAGCAGTAGAAAGGCATTTTGGCAGTCACCGCTCCTGTGTGTGCATTTGTGTTTAGCAAAGCTCCAACCAATGTGTTTGTTTTCAATCACATTGGTTGGAGCTTTGTTGCTTGTCTCATGCAGATTGCAGCCATGTCTGACATTTTGTCTTGTAAACAGATGATTTTCCAGAAATATGGCAACGGATAGCAAATAAGTGGTAGTATGTATATATTGTTAACCCATTAATAATATATGATAAGTTGACGTATAGAGTACAAGGGGGTATAATAGAGGCTGTCATATCAGTCTGATAATAATGGGGAGGAAAAGCAGACAATGGAGTATAGTATTGCAGAAATAACGGAAAAGGTATTAGCCGGCTATCGGTTCAAGCGGGGTGATGATTTACAAGTATTTCTTCAGGCGTCTCTTGAAGAATTGCAGCACGGGGCCGATGTATTGCAGAAACATTTTTGCGGGAATCATATCGATTTCTGCACGATTATCAATGGCCGCAGTGGTCGTTGTGGAGAGGACTGCAAGTATTGTGCCCAGTCAGCTTGTCATCATACTGATTGTGAAGAATACGGGTTTCTGCCTAAAGAAGAAATCCTTGCCAATGCCAGAGCCAATCAGGATGCTGGTGCCAACCGGTTTGCTATTGTGACATCAGGACGGGCCCTGGCAGGGGAGGATTTCGAACGGGCTCTCGATATGTACCGTACAATGCATCGCACTCTTCATATCGGTTTGTGCGCGTCCCACGGCCTGCTTTCGGCTAAGCAGCTGCACCGGCTTCATGAAACGGGAGTGACCAGTTATCACCATAATATCGAGACGTCACGGCGGTTTTTCCCCCAGATTTGCACGACTCATACGTATGATGACCGTATCCGGACGATCCGCCTGGCCCAGAAGGAAGGTTTATGCGTTTGTTCCGGCGGAATCATCGGTATGGGAGAAACATGGGAAGATCGTCTTGATATGGCCATCAGTCTGGCTGAATTAGGCATCCAGTCTATTCCTGTCAATGCCTTGATGCCGATTCCCGGTACACCGCTGGAAAACCGTCCCCAGCTGGATGGGAAAGATGTGCTGCGCACGATTGCATTTTTCCGGTTTATCAATCCGGAAGCCAATATCCGTCTGGCAGCAGGCAGAAAGTTGTTGCCTGAAAATGGAGCAACGGCTCTTTTGAGCGGCGCTTCTGCATCGATTACGGGAAATATGCTTACCACATCGGGAACGACGATTGCCGAAGATATGGTAATGCTCAGGCAACTGGGCCTTACGAATGATGACGGGGCAGCAACGTGCGGAACGTGCTAGATAAAAACGGAATCATTCCTGCAAGGTGTGGTATCTTGCAGAGATGATTCCGTTTTTACTTGCTGCTTTTACTGTTTTTTCCGGCGCCGCCGGTTGTCTCCGCCTTTATGGAGCGTTTTGTGGCGTTTTCCTTTCGTAGCCTGATAGGTGCTGGCCGGGAGCTTGTCTTTATATCCTTTCTTTTTCTTTGGTGCTTCGTTTTTCGATTTGACCCGTATCTGGCCATTGGCTGCGTACTTGGTGATCGTTGCTTTTATGGTGTGTTCAATACGGCGTACCCAGTTTTCATCGGCTGCAGTAGCGTACATGATGGCCAGCCCTTCACTGCCGGCACGGCCTGTACGGCCAATGCGGTGGATATAGTAATCGACGTCGTGGGGGACATCGTAACTGAAGACGTGAGTGATGCCTTCGATGTCGATGCCCCGGGCGGCGATATCGGTTGCGACCAGAATCTGGGTGCGGGCCCTGGCGAAATCGCGCAGTACCTGGCTGCGCCGCCCCTGGCTCATATCGCCATGGAGTTCACCGATGTTGAATCCCCGGGCAATGAGTTCCCCGGCCAACCAGGACGTGCGGTCCTTTGTATTGCAAAAGACGATAGCCAGATAGGGATTCATGTCGGTCAGCATCTGGCAGAGAAGGTCCAGCTTCTTGTCTTCCTGTACCATATAAATCCGTTGTTCAATCGTTTCCAGCGCAATCGTATCGCCTTCAAGGATATTGAGGACCAGCGGATGGGTCATGTGCTTTTTGGCCAGACTGCGGATTTTATCTGGAATCGTGGCAGAGAAGAAAAGCAGCTGCCTGCTGGCCGGTGTCATGGCAATCAGCGTATCGATGTCTTCGAGAAATCCCGACTGGAGCATCTGGTCGGCTTCATCGACAATCACCCGGCGGACATGGGATAAATCGAGGGAATTGCGGCCACAGTGGTCGAGAAGCCGACCGGGGGTACCGATAATAATATGAGGGTGGCGATGGAGCTTCTGAAGCTGATTTTCGATTGTTTTTCCGCCTATCAGGCTGAGAACGTCTACCGACAGAGCCGGTGCCAGTGAAGAGGCGACGTCGGCAATCTGCTTGGCCAGTTCGCGGGTCGGTGCGACGATCAGGACCTGTTCACGCGATAAATCGGTGCGGATCTGCTGCAGGGCCGGCAGGAGGAAAGCCAGCGTTTTGCCTGTACCGGTCTGGGCCTGGGCCAGAATGTCGCGGCCTTTGAATATGGCAGGAATGGACTGGGCCTGGATGGCCGTCGGTTCGTTGATGCCCTGCATATGAAGAAGATTGGTCAATTCCGGCGTAACGCCGAGTGTCTGGAATGTTTTCATGGGAGTATACCTTTCTCTATTCAAAAAAATAATGTATGTCTTTTTTACATGTGTTTATTTATTATACCATAAGATTCAACTCTAGGCATTCTTTTTGAAATTTGGTATACTAAACTGTAAATGACTTTTCTTTCAGGAGGCAGATAGCATGAGCTGGTGGCGTGATATTTTCCGTCAATGCGTATTTATGAGCTTTTTTATTATTCCCATTCCCATTGGATCCTATACGATTCACAGCGGGTCCAGTGCGGCTGTTGCGCTCATATCCCATCTGGCTCTGTCCTTTCTGATTCCCCTGGCTTATGTGGGCACGAAAGAAGCGACGTTTGGCCTGAAACAGGCCCGTATCAGCCGTACAAGCTTTGTCATTGCCTGGCTGGTACTGGTAGCTGTCGGAGGGGCATTTAGTGCCTTTATGGGGCAGATATGGAAGACATCTTCTTTCTGGGAATGGCCTACAGTCGGCCGTGATATTGTTTTTATCGGTATCATGTATGGTGAACTGTGTGCAACTATGCTGGGAGCCTATGTCCTGAGCCGGTTTCATGATACCTGCAGAAAAGAGAGTGTGTAAATGAATAACCCATCGTGGCGTCCCTATGGGCTTCATCTGGCCTGGCAGTGCGTCTGGCTGATTCCTGTCCCTTTTGGGGCGTTTGTTTCTGATAAAGGATTTCTTACGGTTTTATCTTTTCTTGTCTTTTCCCTGGGTTCTTTGACGGTGCCATTGTTACAACGTCATCGCCAGGTGAAAAATCAGGGATATACCTTGTATGCCTCCCCGGGGATGCATTTTTATGGCGCCCTGACAGGACTTATGCTGATTACAGGCTTTTTTGACAGCCTGATAGGTACGAGTCTATGGCAGAATTACTATAGCCGGGTCATTCTGTATGCGTGCTGGATGATCGTAACGATCCTTGTACAAAATCTGCTGGCCTGGGGCTTTGATTTCTGGAAAAAACGGCGCAGGAAATATGCCTGGTCGGAATTTCTCGACCCGGTGCTGTATGCTCTGCCTGTCCCCCTTTCGTTTATGACGATGTGCTTCTTTCCTGTACTGGACACGACGAATCTGGATGGGCCGCTCATTGGCGTCTTTATTCTCCTCGGGCTTTGCGTTTTCCTGCTCATCGCCTTTGTCCTGGCTTCGTTCGCACTATATTTTTATCCTGCAAAAGAACGATTTCCCAAAACGGGTGACCGTATCGTTCAGCTCATACGGATTCTTTGCATGAGTCTGGCCTGGCTGGCCCTCAATATGCCGGCTTCTCCCTATATCCGGTTTGTCGTAGGTCATACGCCACTATCGGAAAATAGTATTCTGACGCTGCTTGTCCCTCTTGCTGGAGAAACGATTTCTATCATAGCTGCCGTGGCTTGCAGCAATCTCATTCCACTTATCTGGAACCGGTTGCACCGGAGCCAGGCATAGGGACTCATCTTATTGCCAATCACATATTGCAGACAAATACAAAAAAGCTGCCCTTTGTTGGACAGCTTTTTTGTACATACAGATATTCAGCTTTTTACCCGCTGTTCATGCATAAATGGCTGCTTCATAACGACAAAACGCACGACGTAGGTCATCCAGCCGATGAAGACAGCGGCACAGCCACCGAGGAAGGTGGGCAGATCCAGTGTGGTCATGGCATAGAAGCAGTAGATGATAGAAACGCCGGCAAAGAAATAAGCCGTATTCCGGTTGCACTGGGCATTGGAGATACCTTCTGTGTCCAGAATGGATTTGAGGGCTGCAGAACAGAGAATGTAGGGAATAACGTTGGTAACGACAGCCAGGTTTGCGAGGTTTTCAAATTGTTCGGCCAGGGTCGGGCTGATGGTCATAAGAGATAAGAAGCTCTGCATGACCAGGATGAGCATCATGCCTTTGAGAGGAACATCGGCATCGGTGACCTTGGCAAATACTTTCGGAAACAGACCGCGCTGGGCGCTTGTTTTAAAGACCCGGGCCAGTGTGAACTGCCAGGAAAGAAGAGAACCGGCACAGGAGAAGACCATGAGGCCCATGACAGCTTTTCCTGCTGTAGAACCGAGCATGGTGGCGAAAGCCAGGCCGAACGGAGCGCTTGAATTGAGAATATCGTTGTTGGGAACGACACCGGCAATGACGTTGGTCGATGCTACGTAGATGATGGCAACGGCAACGGTGCTGACAAACGTCGCAATGGGGACGGCACGCTGCGGGTTTTCTACGGCATCCATATTGACAGCTGCCGATTCAAATCCCAGGAATGACCAGAGGGTGAGGGCGATAGAATTGCCAATAGCGTCTCCCAGACCAAAGTGGTTGGGATTCCACGAGCTGACCCACAGCTGGGGATCGAACCAGTACCAGCCGATGAGGGAAATGCCCAGAACAGGGATGATGGCTCCCCAGATAGTTATGGTGCTTAGTTTGCCGGAGTAGCGTGAACCGCTGAAGTTGAGTGCAGCAGCGATCCAAAGAAGTGCTATGGTATATAGACATGTCTGCAACGGCGTCAGTTCAGCGCCGAAGAAACCGGCGCCATAACCGACTGCTGAAATAGCAATGGCTACGTTTGCAATGACAATAGAGACGGAATAGGAATAACTTGTCATGAAATGTCCAAGACATCCGAACCGATACTCGGCATAGCCTCCCATGCCACCCGGCTTGGTAGAGAACATACCACATCGGGCGAAGGTCAGTGCCAGGGCTAAAGAGCCGAGAGAAGTAATAATCCAGGAAATAATCGAAATCGTGCCTACTTCGGCAAGTTTCGTCGGCAGCATGATGATGCCGGCACCGAGCATGTTGGCTGCTGCTACAAAAGTCAGCTGGACCAAAGACATTTTACGACGTGAAGTTTTCATTATCAGTCCTTCTTTCTTAGGGCCGGGGGCGTGTCGTATCAGGCCGTCCCCATTGTCATAGTATTGTAAAAAATAGCCCGTTTTTTAAAGCTAGTACATTGTAGCATGTTTGCTATGAAAATTAAATGGTTTTTCGATAAAAAAATAGAATGATATAATAATTTTTTAAAATATATAACCTGGGCGTTTTTGGCTATTTCATTGAAAAAATTTCGAAAAAAAGACAGCCACTATAAAGTGACTGTCTTTTTTAAGACCATCTAGTCGGAATTAGTCGCACATTTTGATTGCTACGGCTGTACCCTGGCCACCGCCGATGCACAGGGAAGCGAGGCCATAACGGGAACCATTGCGGCCCGGTTCTGCCAATGCATAGAGCAGAGTCGTGAGGATACGGGCACCGGAGCAGCCTACGGGATGACCGAGGGAGATACCGGAACCATAGATGTTTGTTTTGCTCATGTCAGCGCCGAGCTGCTGGCAGCAATATACAGCCTGAGCTGCGAAAGCTTCGTTCAGTTCAACCAGTTCGAAGTCTTCCATTTTGAGGCCGGTCTTCTTGAACAGTTTATGGCAGGCCGGGATAGGACCAGTACCCATGATAGCCGGTTCAACACCTGCGGAAGCCCAGTCAAGGATTTCAGCAATCGGTTTGATACCGAGTTCTTCGGCTTTTTTCTTGCTCATGAGAACCAGTGCGCAGGCAGCATCGTTGATACCGGAAGCGTTACCAGCTGTAACTGTGCCGTCTTTTGTGAAAGCCGGTTTTAATTTAGCAAGGCCTTCCATTGTGGTTTCCGGACGGATATGTTCATCTTTCGTGATGACGATATCGCCTTTTTTGCGGTTGTGAATCGTTACAGGAACGATCTGAGCGTCGAATTTGCCTTCAGCCTGAGCTTTGGCAGCACGCATCTGGGAATTGTAAGCGCATTCATCCTGCTGCTGACGGGTTACGCCAAAGCGGGATGCGATGTTTTCTGCCGTTACGCCCATGTGGTAGCCATTTTCTGTGCAAACCAGGCCGTCACGGAGCATCGTATCTTCGAGGACGCCATTGCCCATACGATAGCCGCGGCGTGCTTTTGCGATAACATACGGAGCATTGGACATGGATTCCATACCGCCGACGATTACGCAGTCAGCGTCGCCGAGTTCGATCTGCTGAGCGCCGAGGGATACAGCACGAAGGCCGGACCCGCACAGTTTATTGATAGTAAATGCAGGAACTTCCTGAGGAATACCGGAATGGAGAGCTACCTGACGGGCTGTGTTTTCGCCGCAGCCGGCTGTCAGAACATGACCCATGATAACTTCATCAATCTGATCTACAGGAACTTTAGCACGTTCGATAGCAGCTTTGACAGCAACGATACCGAGCTGAACAGCTGTTACGTCTTTGAACTGGCCGTTGAAGCTGCCGATAGGAGTACGAGCTGCACTTACGATGACTACATTTTTCATTGAAAAACCACCCTTTCTGAATACAAATAAAATAGTATATCTGTTAGTAGATGTAATATCTGCCACATGAACACTATTTATATCCTGTTGCTTGGGGATTGTGAGGGGAGCCGCTTTTCCCGATGAAAAAGTTGAGTTCTAAATTTCACAATCTCTATGTGTATATAGTACATTTTTTCACATGGATTTGCAAGTAAAAATTGAAGGAATTCTATACCAAATACTCATATTTATTCTCCAATATTTCCTAAACAGAATACACAATTACCTTTTATATTCAAAATATGCATTTACGAACGAGTTCGAAAATACAGCACATAATAAACGGTATATGTCAAAATGTGCTAATTGGGATAAATTTCACAAACTGTATAAAGATCTCCATCTAGAAATTCAGGCTGATTCCTTCCTGATTATTCATGGAATATCCGCCTTTTTCGACAAAGAAGAATTCGGCAGCCGAGTTTTCTTCTTCCAGCGGATGAAGCCGTTTGACAATGCCATAGGGGTTGTCGAGAGACAGGTCATCCCCGTTGCCGCCAATGAGCCAGAGGATTTTGTAGCCTGATGGAACGGTACGCAGCTTGTCTTCCCCTTTGCCATCGGTAAAATAGAGAAGAAGGTCTATTTTATGCTTATTGGCATATTCGATGACCGGTGCGTAGCAGGTGCCGCCCCGGCCGGCAGGACGTGCCTGCAGGTCTTTGATTGTCCGGACGGTGTATACTTTGCGGATGTGATCATCACATTGGATAATCGTGATTTCTGTCTTATATTCCCGTACAATCTGGAAGACTTCTTCCATGGCCTGTTTAAATTCGTCGTCACTGATGCTGCCGCTGATATCGAGGGCAATATAGATTTTGGCCTTGTAATTGCGCAGCTGCCCCCGCAGATCCAGCCGTTCGGGCTGGCGGCGATTGCGGCGGGCCGTCGTTTTCTTGTTGCCGCTGGCTACGGTACCGGCCAGTTTCTTTAGATAAAAGTGCCAGGGAAGAGTATGATTGCTGTCCTTGATCTGGGCTATGGCATTAGCTATATGGTCTGAAAGATTGCCCCGGCTTGCGGCATCGACGTACTTTTCCGTAAATCGTCCCAGGAGCTGGGCGTCTATCGTATCCGATTCGTTCCAGACGTCATGGGTGCGCAGGGGATCGAATTTTGTCAGGATATCCGTGTTGGCTGTATTATCTTCATCGGTAACCGTCGTCGTCTTTTCCCGTTTGTCGATGGCTTCCTGGATTTCCTGTACGTAGTCTTCCAATGTACCAAAAGGTGTCAGGTACAGGTGGTATTGCAGATTGACCCAGTCCAGCGTAGCGGCGTCATCGGGCATGGGACGCAGATAGGTGTTGACGACGATATCCATGGCCAGGTTCAGGGCCAGCTTGCTATAATGGTCCTGCAGGTCTTTGGCACGCTGCAGGTGCTGGAAGACGATGTGCAGGATTTCATGGCGGATGCAGTTTCCCATCTGGTCAATCGTCAGGGGAAGGAAAATGAAGGGATTGAAATACATGACATACTTTGCTCCCTTGAAATTCGTCGCCGTGGCAGAACCGATGTTAAGGCGGATTTCTTTTCCCATCTGGAAGAAGAAATATCCATAAAAATTATCTTTGTCATCCAGGAGTTTCAGGCTGATTTTGCTGACAAATTCAAAGAATTCCCGGACAAAGTCTGCCGGCAGATCCTCTGCGCGACAGGCTTTATCGGAAAGGCGCATTTCATTATCGGCCCAGAGATTGAGTTTTTGGTCGAGGAGTATAGCCTCAGTACGGAGTTGTTTATCCAATACAATCACCCGATTGCTTCGTAGGTTTTAAAATAAGCATCAATAAAGTGGTCATTTTTGAGGGCGTATTTTCCGACTTCTTTCGTATTGTTGCGGATATCTTTCATTACGCCTATCATGAGATCGACCGGATAGTAGTGAAGGAATGTCACCAGCCGTTCGATGGCCTGGTCGGGATCGATGGCACCTTCTGCGAGTTTGCTGTCGAGCTGACGCAGGATATTTTTGGCAGCCAGATACAGACGGGTATGGGATTCGTTTTCGATTTTGCTGATTGTTTCTGCTGTCATAGACGGGCCGGCAAATACATCGGCATAGGATACGAGTGGCTGTGCGTCAGACTGGATGAAATTGACGAATTCTTCAGCAATGACTTTTCCGACATTACCACGGATTACATTGAAAAAGACGTTTTTTGAATAGGATTCGGGATGTTTGGCATAGATGCGGTAAATATCGGAAATCCGTTCGTAACTGCGCGGTGTGGCATTGATATCGTCTTCATTGCGCTGGGACAGGTAGTCTGGGAATGTAGAAATAAATTCCATGACCCGTGGTTCGATTCCTTTGGCGGCAGCCCAGTCCAGCCATTGCATATAATCCGGTTCCATATATAACCAGACGAAACGGTTCTTTTGGGCGTCATCCATTTCTACGGTCTGATAATCGTAGGTATCGGTCGGATTCATGGCAGCGATGATGCGTACGCTTTCATCCAGGTGGTAGCCGTTGATTTCATGATTGAGTATGAGGTTCATCAATTCCTGCTGTACGGCATGTTCACAGCGGTTGATTTCATCAATGAAGAGAAGAACCGTTTTACCGGCAGCCAGAGCTTCATCGATTTCCCGCAGTTTGTGGTGGATTGCATAGACGGTCGTGCGGTTTTCTACGGTAGGCAGGCCGCCGATTTCCCCTTCTTTTAAAATATTGCCATCGATATCGATGAGTGTCCATCCATTTTCTGCAGCCAGATCGGTTGCCAGAGCGGTTTTACCAATCCCCGTTTCACCAATGAGAAGCGGAACGGCCTGAGCGGCCAAAACGAGTTTTACACTTTGCAGTGTGTCATTGTAATTCATGAAATTTCCATCCTATCTTTATAAAATCTAATAAAACAATAATATATGATGTAACAAATGATATCCTACTACATACTAATATAATAAACGATGACCAGCAAATGGTAAAGAAGAAACGGTGTATCTCCTAAAGCATGTGGTGTGACTTTTACTGGATCTTCAATTTCTCATCGACGGTAATCTGCTTGGCCTTCCGGCTTCCATAGCGATATACAAATAACAATTTGTCTACAGGACTCCAGCCATAATCTGTCTCGATACGGCGGCAGTCAATAAAGTCCCGTACATACTTTTCGGGGACATCGTCCCGCGATAAGGTTTCTTTCAGGACGCGTTTCAGGTCATCGTTACTGACGAGCCGGTTGCGTGGCAGATAGCGGATGACCAGAATATTGATTTTCAAAAACGTCAGCAGCGTTTCTGTATCCGTATCGACGAATAAACGGATGGCCTGCTCGTTATTGGCGATGGCAATACACTGGGCTTCAAAGGAAGGCTTGTCTATATAGCGCAGGGCCGTGTAGTTGATGGCCGCCGCGGCCGCCTGGACGCGGGGCGTCGGATGTTTGATATACCGGATGGCATCGTAATTCTGCTCTATGGCAGCCATCTGCAGCTCTTCGCTGGGATTTTCTGCATACTGGATGGCCCATCCCGATTGACTGATGGCTTCCATAATGAGCCATTCCGGTGGGTGTTTGATGTAAGCCAGATTTGTCCAGCTTTTGTGCACTGCCTGTTCCAGTAACTCTTTGGGAGCATCGGGAATGAACTGAATGGCTTTGGCGGTATTTTTTAAAGCGACTAGTTTCATTTCTTTTGTCGGATGATCGATAAATTCAAGGACCAGCCCGTTTTCGCGCAGGGCCGTCAATTTCATTTCTTCCGTAGGATTGGGAATATGCTGCAGAGAAAAAGGATTGATTTTGATCATCCGCATATAATCTTCTGTGCTTTTTGTATTTGGCGGTGGAACCGATACGCTGGTATTGTACATGGTTTCAGGCACCTCCTTTACGATAAACGTTTTTCTATATCTTTTATTTTACGTTTTTTGCAGCTGTTTTACAACTGCTAAATCTCTTTGCGTTTTTATGGCGGAGACTTTTTTGCGTTGAAATATACTATTAAGTTATATTTATAAGTTTATACTTATTTTATAAAATTTCGGTTATATTTTGCATGGCAGGTAGAAGCTTAAAAATGTAAAGGGAAATAAAAAATAGGTGATAAAGAAGATGAATACGGCGATTTGCGGCAAATTTACACTTAAAAAACAGGATTGTCAGGCGGGGAAATACCCCTTGATTTTAAAAAATGAAAGCAGTATTATAATGGCAGATAGGGAACAAAACACCTTATCGAAATACGTTATTATTTATATTTTATGATAATTTATTCAAAGTTATCCAGGAGGATGAGTACTATGAGCGCAAATGTAAAATTACTGATTGCCGTTGGCGCACTGATGTCGTTCAGCTTCATTGCTAATCTTCTTTAATATATAGTATTACATTATTACATTACTCCACAGGAGGGTGAATCACATGAACACAAACGTAAAACTTCTGATTGCTGTAGCTGCATTGATGTCGTTCAGCTTCATTGCAAATCTTATCTGATTGCATAAAGTAAAAGAACCGCTGTTGCCTGACGGAACAGCGGTTTTTTGGTGTCTGAAATGGGTGAGTATCGGGCAATTGAGCTTCTGCTCTTAATTTGTACTACATTGTATGGTTAGAACTTTTTGTGCACAAATTAGAGGTTGACTGCCATACCTTATATCAAATCGAGCCAGGCGGGAAAGAAAATTATATGAAAATGGCACGTTCAAGACTTACAGTGACGAAATAGCCCAGTGCCGCAGATAGCCAGGATATTAAAAATTAAGCCTCGGACGGTGCAGGAAACCCTAATTTTATTATACCGGTAAAGGAAAAATGTCAGGAATTGCAACGAAAACGGACCGCTCCTCTTGTTCGAAGTGATGACCGTAGCTGCAGTTCAGGGCGTGTATTCCCTACGTCGTATCAGCGAACCATTCCGTATCAATATTGAATATATGTGGTTGCTGAAAAAGCAGCCGGCCTCCGACTATATGACAATGTTTGGCCGTTTCTTTTACGACTCCTGGTGGAAGAAACGGCCATTTGTTTATCCATCTTGTGTGTCAGTTGCCTTAACTTGAGTCTGTATATTTTATGGAATGGTATACTGAAGTCTGAGATGATGACAGCCGTTCATCGAGGGGAAAGCATAGATGCTATCTCTAAGAGGGTATCCCAGCGGGTGGATGTCGGAATCAGTAATGCAGACGCCTGGTCCGGACAGAGCTGAATTACGTTGAAAATCAGAGTGCCATGAACAGTATCAAAGAAGCAGGAATGAAGTATTACCGCTTTTCTGCGACACTGGACCGCCGGACGTCAGCGACCTGCCGGGAACATGATGGCCATGTTTATCCCATTGGCGAATATCAGCCAGGCAGTACGGCCCCACCACTTCACCCGAACTGCCGTTCCACAATCGCCGGCAGCCTGTACGGGCCGGATAAAAAAGAAGACCGGGACGCGCATTGCCAGGAATAATAAAGGTAAGGCGTATTATGTGCCGGCTGACATGACGTATGAAGAATGGTATAATAAATATATCGAATCAACTATTATACCAACTGGCAATGCAAACTGGAAAACTAATGAACAAGGATATGTTATTGTCACGAAGCAAATTCCCAAGACTATTAAACATTACCGGACTGCCATACATGCAGAACCTAATTCTGTAGTTATGCATTATGGAAAACCCGGACCACATGAGCAAATGGATTATGATTTTTACGATGAGAATGGATATTTGGTAATGCAGATTCATTGTGGGGATCATCTTATGCCAAGAAAACATAAATTCGGAGAGTTTGGTGAACATGCAGCACATTGGGAATGGACGCAAAAAGAGGGGAAATGGAAAGGGCACCCATTACCAAATACTGAATTAACAGAGAAGGAAAGGCGGCTGGTACATGATGGTATTGAGTTTAAACGAACTCAGAGATGAAATGGAAAATTGGACCGCTTATGAAAATTCTTTTGTTTATAAGGGCGTTGAATATGGACTACTCCATAATGCGGAAGATGGCAGTTATTATTTTGGACTGTGCAATACTCTGGATGATCATGGCCAGACTTTTTCTGATTTTGACTCTGTAGTAAATGCTTTGCTTGTAGATGGTCATTCTATTGCGGAGTTAATGCCGCAACTCAATTGGACTTAAGCCCAGTTGAATACTTAGCACTCACGATGTGGGTGCTTTTTTCATACCCAAATGGAGATAGCAGGTATGCAGTGTGTAACGGCAGATGAAGCGGTAACGCGCATTATTGCCAATGTGCAAAGTATCCGTGGTGAGCCGGCAGAGGATGCGGTTCTTATGATGTATGCAGATAAATTTGTCGGTTTTGTCCTGGATTATTGCAACCGGGAAGATTTCCCTAAAACGCTGATCTATACAGCGACGGATTACATATCACAATGGCTGGAAGACAAAGCGAATGGCGGGCGTCAGGGTGCATTGAAGAGCCTGGAGCAGAATGATACAAAATTCCAATTTGCCGTATCAGATATGACGCAATCGGGAAGCCAGACCGATGCGGATCTGCAATCTTTTACAGCCTGTCTTGCACTCTATCGATATCCGTTAAAACGTGTATAATGTAATCATAAGGAGGTGCAGTAGGATTATGGATGGAACATTTAGTGAGAAAGCTTTATTTGAAGTAATGACCGCGGCAGAAGCCGCAGAAAAATGGGGACTGAATCCGAGATCCATACAGCAAGTCTGTACTGGGTATAAGGGTGGGAAACCTAGATCTTTGGACAAAGAGGCACGGAAGGCTGGAAGAATATGGCTCGTTACAAAAACAGGCATGGAACGACTATATGGACCTGAGCCAATTAAGTAGCGAGTTTAAGCGACGCTAGATATTGACATTTAGGTGAGCTCATAGAGGAATAAAAAAAGAACGCTCCCGATTTTTCGAGAACGTTCTTTTTGCATGCAACCTTATACAACCAGCTTACAGGAAAAGTGACCTGGAAAGAAATATAAAGCATAAGAGTTTGCATTAGTCTCTTTTGGTGCGCCTAGAAGGATTCGAACCTTCGCACCCGGTTCCGGAGACCGGTGCTCTATCCCCTGAGCTATAGGCGCATGTCATATAACGTACTTTCATATAATATCACGAATTAAAAATTATTTCAAGCCCGGACTGGCAGGTTCTTGTCATATTTTTACTGGCAACGTGTATCTATATATGGTATTATATACAATAGGCTAAAAATGGAGTTGACGCGATGATGGAACGTATCTATCTGGATCATGCAGCGGCAACTCCTCTGGATCAGAGGGTGCTGACTGCCATGATGCCGTATCTGACAAGTCAATATGGAAATCCGTCCAGCCTGCATTATTTTGGGCAGCAGGCCCGTGCGGCTGTACAGCTGGCACGACGACAGCTTGCTCATTGCCTGGGCGTTGCAGCCGGTGATGTGGTATTTACCAGCGGCGGCACGGAAGCAGATAATCTGGCCATACAAGGCTACCTGCGGGCCAATCATCCCCATGGTGGTCACTTGATTACGTCTGCTGTGGAGCATCAGGCTGTGCTGAATACGTTCAGGGCATTGGAGGCAGAAGGATATTCCCTGACCGTGCTTCCCGTTGATTCTGATGGCCGCGTCTGTCCGGAAACGTTACGACAGGCAATCCGTCCCGATACGGTACTCATTTCCATCATGTATGCCAATAATGAGACCGGCACGGTACAGCCTGTACAGGAACTAGGGGCTATAGCCAGGGAACATGATATTGTGTTTCACGTCGATGCCGTCCAGGCCTTTGGTTATCTGCCGGTACATCCTATAGAGGACGGCATTGATCTGCTGACTGTGTGCAGCCATAAAATATATGGACCAAAAGGAATGGGCGCTTTGTATATCCGCAAGGGGATACAGCTGGCTTCAGAGGCCCATGGGGGACCGCAGGAGCACCGGCTGCGTGCGGGAACCGAAAATGTAGCCGGCATCGTCGGATTTGGTATGGCTGCGGCCCTGCTTGAAGCGGAACGGCCGGAACGAATCGAAAAAGTCCGTATGTTAAAAAATCTGGTGTATCACGAGCTGATTGAAGGCAACGGGATATTGCATCTCAATGGCACGTTATCCGGATCTTTGCCCAACATCATTGATTTCAGTGTAGACGGTATGGAAAGTCCGGTCCTTTTGATTGCCCTGGACCGTCAGGGAATTGCCGTGTCGGCCGGCTCGGCCTGCGAAGCCGGTGCTGTTGAGCCTTCCCATGTGCTGATGGCTATGGGAACTGATGATAAATGGCTCCGCAGTAGTATCCGCATGTCCTTTGGTCCGGAAAATACAGTCGAAGAGGTCAGGAAGACTATACAAGCCATCCGGGATATTACCAGACCTCTTAGAAAAGGAGTATAGATTATGACGAAATGTGTCGCCGTGGCTATGAGCGGCGGTGTCGATAGTTCTGTAACGGCAGCGCTCCTGAAGGAACAGGGCTACGATGTCATTGGCATTACGCTGCGTTTATGGGAAGAAGATCCATCCTGCCCGGCAGTCGAAAATGTTCATTCCTGCTGTTCTCTGTCTGCCGTTGATGATGCCAAGGCAGTGGCTTCTGTCATTGGCATTCCCCATTATACCCTGGATTATAGAGAATTATTCCGTAACGATGTCATCGATTATTTTGTCCAGTCCTATGTAAAAGGACAGACTCCCAATCCATGCATCGCCTGCAATAAATGTATTAAATTCGGCCTGCTCTGGCAGCAGGCGCAGCAATTTGGCGCCCAATACCTGGCAACGGGCCATTATGCCCGCATTGTGTATAATGAAGCGCGTGGCATTTATGAACTGCTGCGGGGAACGGACCGGCGCAAAGATCAGTCATACGTCCTGTATCAGTTGACACAGGATTTGCTGCCACATATTGTATTTCCCATGGCAGAACTGGAAAAAGTACAGACGCGGGAACTGGCAAAACAATTCGGGCTTCCTGTTTTCAATAAGCCGGAAAGCCAGGATATATGCTTTATTCCCGATAATGATTATAAAGGTTTTTTAAAGAAGCGGGTCCCGCAATGCTTTAAACCGGGGAATTTCGTTGATGTACACGGCCATGTTGTCGGACGTCATCAGGGCATTCCCTGTTATACTATCGGCCAGCGCCGTGGCCTGCATCTCGGCGGTCCCGGAGGTCCGTATTATGTCGTCGCACTCGATGTGAAACGCAACCAGGTCATCGTCGGTTCAGAAACGGATTTGTTCCGTACAGAAGTCCGGGCCCGGGACCTCTCGTGGGTGGAAGGCCGGCCGCAGGGGACGTTTGCAGCATTGGGAAAGATACGTTATGCTGCCAAAGAATCTCCTTGTACGGTGTATCCCGGCAAGGATACGATGCGCGTCGTATTTGATACGCCGCAGCGGGCTGTGACGGCCGGACAGGCACTGGTATTGTATGACCGGGAAACGGGAGAACGGGTTCTCGGCGGTGGTGTCATTATTTAATGCTAGAGGAGTAATGAACGTGGCAACTAAATATATCCGTAATTTTTCAATTATTGCACACATTGACCATGGCAAATCGACGCTGGCAGACCGGCTTCTGGAAATGACCGGTACCGTTTCCAAAAGAGAAATGGAAGACCAGCTCCTGGATACGATGGATCTGGAACGGGAACGGGGCATAACGATCAAAGCCCAGTCGGCCCGCCTGATTTATGATGCCAAAGACGGTCATCAGTATACGCTGAATCTGATTGATACGCCGGGGCATGTTGACTTTAATTATGAAGTATCCCGCAGCCTGGCTGCCTGTGACGGGGCACTCCTGATTGTCGATGCGACCCAGGGCGTAGAAGCACAGACGCTGGCCAACGTATACCTGGCTCTGGAACATGACCTGGAAATCATCCCGATCATCAATAAAATCGACCTTCCCAGTGCAGATCCCGAACGGGTGCGCAAAGAGATAGAAGATGTCATCGGCCTCGATGCCAGTGATGCTATTGAAGTTAGTGCCAAAACAGGGCTTGGTGTCGATAAGGTGCTCGAAGCCATCGTACAGCGGATCCCGGCACCAGAAGATGCACCGGATAAGCCGCTGCGGGCCCTGATTTTCGATTCACATTTTGATTCGTACAAAGGAGCCATTGCCAATATCCGCATCATGGAAGGTAGTCTCAAAACAGGGGACCGGATCCGCATGATGTCCAGCGGGATGGAATTTGAAGTGACAGAAACAGGCGTCTTCATTCCCCAGATGCACCCCGTCGCGTCTCTTGAATGCGGCAGTGTCGGCTATCTGGCGGCGAGCATGAAAAATGTCCGCGACTGCCGCGTCGGTGATACGGTCACGCTGGCGGACCGTCCGGCAGCAGAACCACTGCCGGGATACCGCAAGGCGACGCCCATGGTATATTGCGGGCTTTACCCTGTAGAAACCAATGATTATGATAATCTGCGGGATGCCCTGGAAAAACTGCATCTCAATGATGCGGCCCTGTTATTTGAACCGGAAACATCGACGGCTCTGGGATTCGGGTTCCGCTGCGGCTTCCTGGGACTTCTCCATATGGACGTCGTCAAGGAACGGCTGGAACGGGAGTATGGTCTGTCTCTGATTACGACGGCTCCGTCGGTTATTTATCATGTATATTGCACAGATGGTACGATGGTCGCCGTCGATAATCCGTCTCTTATGCCGGATATGACGAAAATTGATCATATCGAAGAACCCTTTGTCAAGACGACCATCATCATCCCGAAAGATATGGTAGGGACGGTCATGGAAATTTCCCAGAACCGGCGCGGTCAGTATCTGACCATGGATTATCTCGATGAAACCCGGGTTTCCGTCGTGTATAATCTGCCGTTGTGTGAAATACTGTATGATTATTTTGATACGTTGAAATCTTCGACGCGGGGATATGCTTCTCTGGATTATGAGCTCAATGGGTATCAGGCATCACCTATGGTCAAGATGGATATCCTGATCAACGGGGAAGTGGTCGATGCGCTGAGCGTCATTGTGCATAAAGAATTTGCAGCTCGTCGTGGCCGGGCTCTGGTAGAAAAACTCCGCAGTCTCATCCCGCGGCAACTTTTCCAGATTCCTATCCAGGCTGCTATCGGCAATAAAATCATTGCCCGGGAAAATGTAGCGGCTTTGCGCAAAGACGTACTGGCCAAATGTTATGGCGGTGATATTTCCCGTAAGCGCAAACTTCTGGAAAAACAGAAGGAAGGGAAGAAACGCATGAAGCAGGTTGGCAGTGTTGAAATCCCTCAGGAAGCCTTTATGGCCGTATTACAGGTAGATGAAAAATAATGACAGGTCTGTATATTCATATTCCGTTCTGCCGTCATAAGTGCCGATATTGCGATTTTCCCTCTTATGGCGGAGTAGAATCGTATATACCGGCTTATACGGAGGCCCTCTGCCGGGAAATCAGCACTTCTCCCCGGGAGGGCCTCGCTGTCGATACGATTTATTTTGGCGGCGGCACACCGTCGCTATTGACCATTCCTCAGATTGCATCCGTTCTGCAGGCGGTGACACAGCATTTTGTCGTCGATTCCCATGCGGAGATCACACTGGAAGGCAATCCGGACAGTCTGGACGGAGGCTATCTGAAACAACTGCGCAGGCTGGGGATCAACCGGCTGAGCATGGGTATACAGAGTTTCCAGCCGCAGCTTCTGCACTCTCTGGGACGGATTCATTCGCGCCGTCAGGCTGTAGAGGCAGTGGAATATGCAGCGCGGGCTGGTTTTGACAATCTGTCTGCCGATCTGATGTATGGCCTGCCCGGACAGACTCTGCAGATGGTATCCGATGATCTGGAGCAGCTTTTTCAGCTTCCCCTGTGTCATGCCTCCGTATACAGCCTGATTCTGGAACAGGGCACCTGCCTGCATCATGATGTGACAACCGGTGCAGTATCGTTGCCGCCGGATGAACAGGTAGATGCCATGGCGTCTTTAGTCCATCAGGCTTTTGATGAGCATGGTTTTGACCATTATGAGATTTCCAGCTATGCCCGTCCGGGACGGCGGTCCCGTCATAATGTCAAGTATTGGACTTATGTACCCTACCTGGGATTCGGCGTTTCGGCTCATTCATTTGATGGCAGTGTACGGACAGCGCACATTGCCAATATTCCTCAGTATATCCGTGACGCCGGCAGACAATCTGTACTGGCGGAATCCGTCATTATTGATACAAAACGGGCACAGGAAGATTATTGTTTTCTCGCATTGCGTATGCGTGATGGCATCCTATATGATGACTTTGCCCGCCGTTTCGGCGTCTCGGTGGAATCAGAGTTTGGCAAAGTGGTGGAACGGCTGATGGTACAAGGGCTGCTGGAACAGACAGAGCGTGGCTGTCGTCTCACCAGCCTGGGACTGGCCTATGGAAATTATGTATTCAGCCAGTTTATCCGCTGATCCGGGGGAAGCGGCAGATATGGAAGGGAGTGTACCCATATGGTAGCAGATATTATCATCAATATAACGGCCAAACAAGTACAACAGACGTTTTCCTACGTCATTCCCGATGGTCTTCCCGTACGTACCGGATCCCGTGTTCTCGTCCCTTTCGGTCCGCGCCGGGAAGAAGGGATTGTACTGGCTGTACGGGAAGAACGGGATAGTGACCGTCAGTATCAGCTGAAGCCTGTCCTTTCTCTGTTATCATCACAGGCCGGGTTCCGGGACGAAATGATTCAGACCGCCTTGTGGATCAGCCAGTATTATCTTTGCGGGCTGGCGGATGCGCTGCGGCTTTTCATGATTGAAAAAAAGGGCATTACCCGGCGGGTTTATGTCCGCCCAGGCCCCGAACCGGCCGTGACAGAGGAAGAGAAGAGCATAGCAGCTTATGTGAAGGACCATAGTCCGGCAGAAAAAAAGCAGGTGTGCCGCCGGTTTGCTCCTGATTGTGTGGAGCAAATGATCCGGCAGAACCAGCTGGTCCAGGAGGATTATCTCCAGAATCAGATTGCCGATAAAACGGAAAAATGGCTGGCCTTCCAGTCCGACGATACGGCGGGTATCCTGAAACGGCGCCCCAGGCAGGCGGCTTTGCTGGAAGAACTGAAACGTGTCCGATCCGCTCCTTTCTCATACTGGATCCGCAAGGGGTATTCGCGGGATGTTTTGCTGCACCTGTGCCAGAGTGGATGTGCTGTGATGGAAGAAAAGCTGAGTCAGACCAGGGACCTGACACATCCGCTCAAAGGAGATGTTCCGTTTACGCTTACGGAAGAACAGCAGCGGGCTGTTGATGCGGTGCGGAACGACAGGGACGGATGCACCTATGTCCTTCACGGCGTCACGGGCAGTGGCAAGACGGAAGTGTATATGCAGCTGACAGAAGATGTACTCCAAAAAGGGGAACAGGTCCTGGTCCTCGTTCCGGAAATCGCCCTGACCGGGCAGATTGTACGCCGGTTTATCCGCCGCTTTGGCAATGATGTCGTTGTCATGCACAGTCAGTTGTCTAAAGGGGAACGGCGGAATAACTGGCTGCGTATGGCAAATGGGGAGAGCCATATCTGTATCGGCGCCCGTTCGGCCGTCTTTACGGCAGTCCGCTCCCTGGGACTGGTCATCGTCGATGAAGAACACGACAGCTCCTATAAACAGGAAGAGTCACCGCGGTATCATGCTGTCGAAGTGGCGCGCAGGCGGGCTGCGTATTATGGCTGCCCCGTCCTGCTGGGAAGCGCTACCCCGTCTATTGCCGATTATTACCGGACACAGACCGGTCAGTACGTACTCCTGGAATTGACGCAGCGCGTGCTCAACCGGCCGCTGCCGTCGGTGCAGGTCGTTGATATGCGGGAAGAACTGGCCCGCGGCAACCGGCGCGTCATATCAGATGCCATGACAGACCTCTTGCAGGAAACGCTGCAGCAGAAGCAGCAGGCGATTATCTTGTTGAATCGTCGTGGATTTTCTACGTTTGTCATGTGCCGTAAATGCGGCTACGTTGTCAAGTGTGACACCTGTGATGTCGCTATGGTCTACCATAAACAGCAGGACCGGCTGCGCTGTCATTACTGTGATGCGGAAAAGCCGGTTCCCCTGCGGTGTCCGGCCTGTGGTAGCAAATATATCAAATTTTTCGGAACGGGTACGGAAAAAGTAGAAGAACAGCTTCGGGAACAATTTCCCCATGCCCGGATTGTCCGCCTCGATCAGGATACGACGGCCCGTAAGAATAGTGGTGACCATATTATTGAAGCCTTCCGGCGTCATGAATATGATATTTTACTGGGAACCCAGATGGTCGCCAAGGGGCATGATTTTGCCGATGTCAGTGCCGTGGGGATACTGGCTGCGGACAGTCTGCTCAATCTGCCGGCCTACTGGGCGGGGGAACGGACATTCCAGCTGCTGACCCAGGCTGCCGGCCGTGCCGGGCGCGGCACGATTCCCGGACGGGTCGTCATGCAGACCTATGCGCCGGAACATTATGTCATTCAATGTGCACAGTGGCAGGACTATGCGGCCTTTTATGCACAGGAAATACAGTACCGGAAGGAACTGTTGTATCCGCCATTTCATCAGATATTGAAAATCGTCATTACTGATGAGAATGAAAAAGCCTTGTGGGATACGGGAAATACACTGGCCCTCCTGCTGCAGAACTGGCATAGTGAAAGTGGCAGTGACACGGCCGTCATCGGTCCCTTTGTCGATATCATCAAAAAAGTGCGGAATAAATACCGCATTGTTATTTTATTGAAAGGACCGGATCTGGCATCAGTGAAAGAGTTTATCCGCACGAAACGGGAATTCTGGCGTCCCGGTGTTATCCTCGATGTAGACAGCATGGGCTGAAAGACCTGTTCCTTTCAAAAGAAAGCTGTTATAATGAATATGAATAGTTTTTATGAGCAACAGAATTGTATTATTACTATGTATTGAGGTGGGTATTATGGCACTCTTAAAAATTGTCAAAGCAGGTGCGCCGATTTTAAAAGAAACGGCTGCTCCGGTCAAGACTATTACGAAAAATACAAAACGATTACTGAATGATATGGCAGAAACCATGTATGAAGCAGAAGGCGTCGGGCTGGCAGCTCCGCAGATTGGCAAATCTCTGCAGATGATTGTCCTCGATGACGGTAATGGCCTCATCGAACTGATCAACCCGGAATTATTGGAAGCATCAGAAGAATTGCAGGATGGTCCTGAAGGCTGTCTCAGCGTTCCCGGATATTACGGCGACGTAAAGCGGAGCCAGCGTATCAAGGTACGGGCCCTGAACCGTCATGGCAAAGTTATCGTATATGAACCAGAAGGATTTCTGGCCCGGATTTTTCAGCATGAAATGGATCATCTCGTGGGAACCCTGTTTATTGAAAAAGCAACGAACTTGCGGAAAGTAGAAGAATAATGGAACCATTACAAATCGTCTTTATGGGTACACCTGATTTTTCTGTCCCGTCGCTGAAAGCGATTCATGCTGCCGGTTTTACGATCCGGGCTGTTTACACGCAGCCGGACAAGCAGCGGGGACGGGGCAAAAAAGTATCGGCTTCTCCTGTCAAAGAATGTGCGGAAAAGCTGGGAATTCCTGTGTTTCAGCCACAAACTCTGAAAGACCCCGATATCATTGCAGGGCTGGCTGACCTGAAACCTGATGTCATCGTCGTCATTGCGTATGGCAAAATTCTTCCAAAGGCAATCCTCGATATTCCCCGGTATGGATGCCTGAATGTACATGGCTCGCTCCTGCCGGCATACAGGGGGGCAGCTCCTATACAGTATGCCATCAAGGATGGGGTACGGACCAGCGGCGTCACGATTATGATGCTGGACGAAGGTATGGACACGGGGAAAATGCTGAAAAAGGCAGAAATCGTCCTCGATGCCAAGGAAACGACGGGCACGTTATTTGATAAACTGGCTATTGTCGGTGCTGAAACGCTGATTCCAGTACTGAAAGACCTGCCTGCCTATGAAGCGGCAGCACAGAGCCAGGACGAATCGAAAGCGACCTATACGGCAAAAATTACAAAAGAAATGACTCATATCGATTTTTCCCAGCCGGCTGTCGTCATTGAACGGCTTATACGCACACTGGACCCTCATCCGGGTGCCTATATCCTTCATGAAGGACACCGCCTGAAACTATGGGCAGCCGATGTCGTTCCAGGTACGGAAGCCGAACCGGGGACGATTATTGAAGTCACGAAAACCTATATTACCGTACAGACCGGCTGCGATGCCCTGCGTATTCGGGAAGTACAGCCGGAAAGCCGTAAACGTATGGCGACGGCACAATTCCTGCAGGGGTGCCATCTGACCGTTGGCAGCATGTTATAAGGAGAGATGTGCCATATGGCCAAAGAGATGAATTTCTTCCTCGGCTATGCCGCACTGGCCGCCGGTGTTACGGCTGTCTGTTTATGGCTGGTATGGGCTGTGATGAAACCGGGGCTGGCGTATTACATATCCGATATGGCACTGGCAGTGGATATCTTCTTTGGACTCCTCCTATGCGGAACGGGATTGTTGTTTCTGCTGCTTCTGATGCTTGGTTTCACGTCGTGGGAACAGCCTGTACGGATCCGGCAGATTCTCCTGCAGTACATTGGATTTCTTTATCCGGTGATGCGGAAGCTTGCCTGGACGGATACGCGGAAAGAGATGCTGGCCCGCTCTTATATACAATTTTTAAACGGACTGGTCCTGAAACAGAATCTGCGTATTCCTGCAGAACAGGTACTGATTCTGGCACCTCATTGCCTGCAATGGGATCAGTGTCCCCATAAAATAACGCGCTGTGTAGATAACTGCCGGCAGTGCGGTCATTGTACGATTGGCAGACTGCTGGCTGTTTCCCGCAGTCTGGGCGCCCATCTGGCCGTTGCGTCCGGCGGGACCCAGGCCAGACAGCTCGTTGGCACATTGCGCCCCAGGGCCATCGTGGCTATTGCCTGTGAGCGGGATCTCATCAGCGGTATGGAAGACGTCCTTCCGCTTCCCGTCTTAGGCCTTTTAAATGAAAGATCCTATGGTCCATGTTTTAATACTCAAGTAGATGTACCGGTCCTGTGCCGGCTTTTAGAACGACTGACAGGAGAAGATTATGAACGTACGCGAAACAGCATTTCACAGTTTACTCACCATATGTAAAGATGATGGATATAGCAATATCGTCGTCTCCAGGACGATTCAGAAAGACCATATGACGGACAGGGACCGCCGTTTTTATACGGAACTGGTTTATGGAACCATCCGCTATCTGAATTATCTGGACTGGATTATTGAAAAGCTGAGTTCCCGTACCATCAAAAAGCTTGACCCTGTGTGTCTGGTCATTTTACGCATGGGATTATATCAGATATTTGGTATGTCCAAAATACCCGAATCGGCGGCTTGCAATGAAGCGGTCAAGATGGCACGGCGTTTTGGCAACCGCGGTATGGCTGGCTTTGTCAATGCCCTGTTACGGAATAGTATCCGCCGCCGCTTGGAATTCCAGATTCCCGGTCTTGCTGAAGATGCTCCGCTTCATCTGTCTCTGACGTATCATCAGCCCCTGTGGCTGGTCAAAAAATGGATTCATGAGTATGGTACAGATGACTCGGTACGTATTTGCCAGTACTTCGATTCTATTCCCGACCTGTGTCTGAGGACGAACACACAGCGTATCAGCCGTGATGAACTGTTGCAGCGGTTTTCCCAGCGGGGACTAGAGGCTGTGGCGGCCTCTTTTGCGCCGGAAGGAATTTATCTTAAGGATAATCCGGGCATTCAGGATTTGCAGGAAATCCATGACGGACTGGCCATGATACAGGATGAACCGTCCCAGCTCGTCGCCCATGCACTGGATCCGCAGCCTCATGAACTCATTTTTGACGTCTGCGCGGCCCCAGGAGGCAAGACGACCCATATAGCGGCCCTGGCCGGCCCGGATACTACCGTCTATGGCTGTGATATCTATGAACATAAACTGAAACTCATTGAAAGCAATGCCCGTACGTTGCACCTTGCCAATGTACGGACCTTGTTGCAGGATGCCTGTACCATCGGCGAAAAGTATAGAGGAAAGGCCGACCGGGTACTGGTAGACGCACCTTGCTCCGGTCTTGGTGTCCTTAGGCGCAAACTGGATCTGCGCTGGCGGAAACGGGCAGAGGACTTGCAGAAACTACCTGCACTGCAGAGCCGTATTCTGGAAAGCGCAGCTGCCTGCGTCCGGCCAGGTGGTGTTCTTGTCTATAGTACCTGCACGATGAATGATGGGGAAAACAGTCAGGTTGTCCAGAATTTCCTGCAGAATCATCAGGAATACAAGGCAGAAAACATCGGTACTCTCTGCGGACTCAATAAGTCCGGTCCATTCATCCAGCTCCTGCCGCAGGATGATGGGATGGATGGTTTCTTTATCGCACGTCTGAGAAAGGAAGAACATTGTGACTGATATTTTGAGCATGACAGAAAAGGAATTGCGTCATTTTCTGGAAACGAATGGCATGAAGCCGTTCCGGGCCAGTCAGATTTTTCATTACTTGTATAAGGATAATATCTGGCAATGGCAGGATATGCGCCTGCTTCCGCAAAAAGACAGAGAGTGTCTCCAGGAGAAAGCACCGCTCTATATTCCTGATGTCGTGTCCCGGCTGGATGCGCCTGATGGGACCGTCAAGTTGCTGTTGAGGCTTTTTGATGGCAACACCGTGGAAACTGTACTCATGCGCCATCCCTACGGCAATTCGATCTGTCTGTCATCCCAGGTAGGCTGTGCCGTAAATTGTGCTTTCTGTGCATCAGCTAAAAATGGTTTTGTCCGCAATCTGACAACGGGAGAAATGATATCCCAGCTCCTGGCATTCCGGAAATATGTGACGGCAGACCTCCATTCCATCGTGCTCATGGGAACTGGTGAACCGCTGCTGAATTATGATGCTGTCATCAAATTTATGCGGCTGATTCACGAAAAGGATACCTTTTATCTTGGATATCGCAATATGACTCTTTCTACGTCAGGTATTGTTCCCCGCATGTACGATCTGGCAGCGGAACAGATGCCCATTACGCTGGCTGTTTCCCTCCATGCGCCGACAGATGAACTGCGCAGGCAGATTATGCCTATTGCACAGCAGTATCCTCTGGAAAAGGTACTGGAAGCAGCAGACCATTATTTCCAGGAAACAGGGCGGAAGGTCACCTTTGAATATATCCTGATCAAAGATGTTAACTGTAATTCTGCCTGTGCCCGCGGTCTCATTGATTTACTGGGAGGCAAGAATGTATTAGTCAATGCCATCCCTATTAATGATAACTATGATGTAGGATTATACCGGCCCGGTCATAAAGCTATACAGGATTTTGTGGAAACACTGCAGCGCCATGGTCTGTCGGTCACACTGCGCCGGGAAATGGGCAGTAAAATCCAGGCTGCCTGCGGACAGTTGCGCATAAAGCATCTGAATCCGTAAGAAGCAATTGACAGCATTCTTCAGATATGCTATGTATTATAGGAGTATAGAGTATACGCACCGTCGAGAGGACGTGAGAATTTGGGAACATATGGTGAATCTAAAATAGGCCTGGTGCGCAAAGTCAATGAAGATTCATACTATATCAGTGCTGATCAGGATGTATTGGCCGTTGCCGATGGCATGGGCGGATACGTTGGTGGCGAAATAGCCAGCAAGACAGCTGTTAAAGCGATTGCCTATTATTTTGATAATTACACATTTACAGCTCCCGTACAATTGGAAAAAGCCGTTCAATATGCCAATTCCTGCATTCTCAGCAAGACGATGATTGATCCGTCGCTGAAGGGGATGGGAACGACTGTATCGTTAGTGACCTTATCGGGCGAACGGGCTTTCTGGGCACATGTCGGCGACAGCCGGATTTATCTGTATCATGATCATGAATTGCAGCAAATCTCGAAAGACCATACGATTGTACAGGTCCTGATGGAAAAAGGAAAAATCACAGAAGAAGAAGCCAAGGATCATCCGAAGCGGCATGTTCTTACCCGTGCCGTCGGCGTTGACCGCAATTTATTAGTAGACAGCGGAATTTTCCAGATACATCATGGTGACCGTTTGCTCCTTTGTTCTGACGGATTAACCTCTTTTGTCAGCCAGGAAGAATTATGTGAGGCACTGGGGAATACAGCACTCAGTGAACGGGAAATCATTAATACGTTATTTGACCGTGTGTATGAAAATGGTGCAAAAGATAATGTGACAGCTGTACTTAAAACCGTTGAGTGAACAGATACCTGCTATGAAAGTGGTGGAAATCAGAAATGATTGGTCATATCTTAGACAATCGATATAAGATATTGGAAAAAGTGGGTAGCGGCGGCATGGCCAGCGTGTACAAGGCACAGGATATCCTCCTGGACCGTATTGTCGCGGTCAAGGTCCTGCATAGCAAATATGCCAGTGATCACGATTTCGTCGTGCGCTTCCGTCAGGAAGCCCAGGCTGCGGCCAAATTGTCCCATCCCAATATTGTAAATATATATGACGTCGGTTACGACGAAAATGCGCATTATATCGTTATGGAATATGTGCGCGGCGAAACACTGAAGGAATATATTGAAAAACATGGACATCTGCCAATCAATACGTCTATCCAGATTACTTTTGATATTGGCGAAGCATTGGAACACGCCCATGCGAACGGGATTGTCCATTGTGATATCAAACCGCACAATATCCTGGTGACAGAAACCGGGCGGATCAAAGTGGCCGATTTTGGCATTGCCAGAGCCATTAATTCCAGTGCGACTAATAAAGGGGATAACTCTGTTCTTGGATCGGTTCATTATTTTTCACCGGAACAGGCCAGCGGTGGTAAAATCGATGAACGGACGGATATTTATTCCCTCGGCGTCGTCATGTATGAAATGATGACCGGCGTCGTCCCCTTTGAAGGAGATACGGCTATCAGTGTGGCCCTGCAGCATGTGCAGGACGATATCCCCCTGCCGAGCAAGTACAACCGCCGGATCCCGCAGCTGGTAGAACGATGCATACTGAAGGCCATGGCCAAGAATCCGGACGACCGGTTCCAGTCTGTTACAGAAATGATGTCGGAACTGCGCATGGCCCAGGGATTTGTCAATACTAATAAGGCCAAGGGCGCACCGCCGATTATCAAAAATAATTTTAATACGCAGAAACTGCAGCCGCTGAAAGAACGGCAGGAACCCAGAAAGAAGGGCATTATTGCCCGTTTTGTCGATTCAATCAGCAATCACTCCAAAAAATCTATTATTATCGGGATGATGCTGGTATTTGTAGCGACTTTTGCCTGGGCCTTTTTCTCCTTCGGTAACTTCTGGAGTACAGAAAATATCACCGTACCCGATGTGACGGGAAAACAGGTGGAAATCGCCAAGAGTATATTGAAGAAGAAAAATCTCGATGTGTCTGTCAAAGAAGTGGAAAGCTCCGATGTGCCAATTGGTGAAGTCATCAGTCAGACTCCGTCAGGTGGTGCTGTCGTCAAAGCACAGCGGACGATCCATCTGACAGTCAGCAAGGGCAATAAGGGAGAAGAAGTGCTGATCCCGGATCTGAAAGGGCTGACGATGGATGAGGCAGAAAAAATCCTGAAAGAAATAGGCCTTTCCATTGGTAAGGTCAAGTATGAAGCCAGTGATTCTGTCGAAAATGGACATATCATCAGTCAGAGCCCCAAATCGCCTAATAAAGTAGAAAAGGGTACGAAAATCAACCTCGTGGTCTGCCGCAAGAGCAGCGATGAAACGAAACAGACCAAGGCACTGCCGGATACATCGGGCATGAGCCTTGACGCGGCAATTAAAGCCCTGCAGGATGCAGGTTATAATGTCGGAAATATTTCCAATCTCGACAGCTCCAAAGACCAGAGCCAGGCGAAAGTTACGGGTCAGTCCCAGCAGGGCGATTCCGTCGATTTGTCTGTTGAATACCCGGCAGCAGCGCCGGCAGCCGATCCCAACGCCAATAATCAGGAACAGGCCGGTACGACTCATACGGGTATGGTCAATATCAGCGTTCCGTCTGGTGCTTCCAGCCAGCATGTCCAGATTGTCGTCAGCGATGATAATGGGTCCCGTGTCGTCTATGACCGGAATCAGTCTGGCGGGGACAGTATCAGCAAGAGCGTCAGTGGGACAGGCCGTACGAGAGTCAAAGTATATATCAATAATTCACTGGTTCAGGACCAGTACATTTAATACGCCCCAGGGCAGAGGAGGATTATGACAACAGGCCGGGTCATCAAGAATTACAATGGTTTTTATTACGTCGATACAGGAAAACAGGAGCTGGTGGAATGCCGGCGCAGAGGTAAATTGAAAGCAAAGATTCTCGTAGGGGACCAGTTATCCCTGACGATGGTGGATAACCACAAGGGCGTTATCGAGGCCGTCCTGCCACGGACGAATGCGCTCCGGCGCCCGGCGGTGGCCAATATCGACCAGATGTTCATCATCATGGCCGCCCAGTCACCGGACCCCAACCAGTTCCTGGTGGATAAAATGCTCATGACGTGTGAATACGCCGGCATCCATCCAAAGCTCTGCTTTAATAAGTGTGACCTGGACCGGGATACGGCAGAACAGTACCGGGCTTTTTATCAGGACTGCGGATATGACGTGTATCTCGTATCGGCCCGGACAGGGGAAGGGATAGATGCGCTTCTGCGGCTTCTGCCGCAGAAGATGACGGCCTTCGGCGGTCCGTCCGGCGTAGGAAAGTCCAGCCTGTTGTCGCGGATTCTGGGACGGGATTTGTCTGTCGGCCAGGTCAGTGAGAAAATCAAACGGGGCCGTCATACGACACGGCATTCAGAGATACTCCGCGTAGATGATCACACCTATGTGGTTGATACGCCGGGATTCAGTTCGCTGGAATTTGAAAACCTGGAACCGAGAGAACTGATACAATTGTTCCCTGACATGATGCCGTATACCGGTACCTGCCGGTTTAATTCGTGTCTTCATTATCATGAACCGGACTGCAGTGTCAAACAGGCTGTCACAGAAGGGGCGATAAAGGAAGAACGCTATATGACGTATTGCAAAATTTTGGAGTCTATTCTGGAAAGGAAACGATTTGCATGGTAACTATCTGTCCGTCTATTTTATCAGCCGATTTTGCCCGCCTGGCCGATGAAGTCAAAGACGTTGAAAAAGGCGGCGCTGATTATATTCACCTCGATCTGATGGATGGACATTTCGTGCCCAATCTGACCTTTGGTGTGCCCGTGATTGCCAGTCTGCGCAAGTATACGGCAGTTCCTTTTGATGCCCATCTCATGGTAGAACACCCGGAAACGTATATCGACGGGCTGAAGGCGGCTGGCGTCACCTATGTGACGGTCCATCAGGAAGCCTGTACTCATCTGGACCGGGTCATCCAGCAGATCCACGAAGCCGGTATGAAAGCAGGTGTCGCGCTCAACCCGGCAACCCCGGTCTCTTCCCTGGAATGTGTGGCCGGAATCGTCGATATGATCCTTATCATGAGTGTCAACCCCGGCTTTGGCGGTCAGACATTCATCTCCTATGCGCTGGATAAAATCCGTGCAGCCCGGTCTCTCCTGACGAAGTGCGGCAATACGACGGCTGTCATTGAAGTCGATGGCGGTGTCAATGGCAAGACCGTCCAGGCTGTGAAAGATGCGGGAGCGGATTTCCTCGTAGCCGGCAGTGCCGTCTTTGGCGCGGCGGACAGGACCGCAGCTATTGCAGCTCTGCGCTGAGGATATGCGGCGCTTGTATTTCTTTTTTTCTTATGGTAAAATACTTTTTGTATGAAAGAACTGAATAGAAATAGTCTTTGGGGCAAGGTGAGAAAGCAGGGCTTTCAATTCCTGACCGGCGGTAGAGTCCGCTAACTCCTTATCAGGAGCTGAACCGATGGGATTTCGGTACCGACAGTATAGTCTGGATGGGAAAAGACGGCACGGACGTGTGTGTTTAGTGTGCTCAAAAAGGCTATTGGTATGGGTATGTACCGATGGCCTTTTTTATTTCTTTGGCAGGAAAGGAAGGACAATCTTGGAACCGATAGAATATATGCAGGAAGCCCTGTCTCTGGCCAGACTGGCACTGGGATATACGTCACCCAATCCGGCTGTCGGGTGTGTCATCGTAAAAGATGGCCGGATCGTAGGACGGGGCTATCACCGCAAGGCCGGTACACCTCATGCAGAAGTATGGGCACTGCGGGAAGCGGGAGATCAGGCTGAAGGCGCGACGGTATACGTTACATTAGAACCGTGTGCCCATTATGGACGGACGCCACCCTGCGCCCGGACACTGGTAGAAAAGAAAGTGGGAAAGGTCGTCATGGCCATGCTTGATCCCAACCCCCTCGTAGCCGGGAAAGGGGCTGCTATTTTGCGGCAGGCCGGTATTCCCGTGGAAGTAGGTCTTCTTTCCCGCGAAGCAGCCCAGCTCAATGAAGTATTTATCAAAAATATGATGGTTGAAAAGCCATTTATTGCCGCTAAACTGGCTCAGAGTCTCGACGGCCGTATTGCGTCAAGAACTGGCAAATCCCAGTGGATTACTAATGAAGAAGCACGGAAGGAAGGTCATTATCTGCGCTCCATATATGATGGCATCCTCGTAGGCATCAATACGATTCTGACGGATAATCCCCTCCTGACCTGCCGGATAGAACGGAAAGAGCAGGATGCACCGCATCAGCCGGTACGCATTGTCCTGGATACCCATGGCCGCATACCGGAAACGGCACTGGTTATTACTGATAAGACGACTGACACGATAGTCGTTACGACGACTTTGTGCCATACAGATAAGATGCGCCGTTTGAAAGAACTAGGGGTCCGCGTTGTTCTGGCCCCGCTGACAGGGGACGGTCATATCGATCTGGTACAGGCACTGGATCTGTTATGGAACGAAGGCATACGCAGTATCCTCGTGGAAGGCGGCAGTACCGTGCAGGGCAGCTTTTTTGATCACAAGCTCGTCGATAAGATATATGCTTTCGTTGGCAATAAAGTAATCGGCGGTTCACAATCGCTGCCATCTGTTGGAGGAAAAGGCGTTGATGATCTGGCCGAATGTATGCCTCTTTCTTATGACAGTGTTAAAATGGTCGGCGATAATCTGCTGATTACCGCCTATAATACAGAAAGGGAGGGTGCCTATGTTCACTGGCATCATTGAGGAACTGGGGACAATCCGTGCTATGGACCGGCGTACGGACTCCATTGTCCTCACCATAGAAGCCCATACGGTGCTGGAAGGTACCCGCATCGGCGATAGTATTGCCGTCAACGGCGTCTGCCTGACGGTGACATCCCTGACTGATACATCGTTTACGGCAGATGTCATGCATGAAACGATGCGCCGGACGTCATTCTGCGAGCTTCGTACAGGATCATCGGTCAATCTGGAACGGGCAATGCAGGTCGGCGGTCGTTTGGGCGGGCACATCGTCAGTGGCCATATTGACGGTACGGGTCATGTATCGCGTGTAGAAAATGACGGGATTGCCCGGGTCATCACCATTTCTATTCCCAGAGATATAGCCCCCTTTATCGTAGAAAAAGGCTCTATTACCATTGATGGAATCAGCCTGACCGTCGTCTCTGCCGGCAGCAGCCAGTTTTCCGTATCCATCATTCCCCATACGATGAGCCATACGACGTTGATGGATAAGCATCCCGGTGCCATCGTGAATCTGGAGACGGATATTGTCGGTAAATACATTCATCGCTTCATGGAAACAGGTCCTGCAGAAAGCCGGAAAGGCGTCACTATGGAAATGCTGTTGGAAAATGGATTTTAACATATCCCAAAGTTTACTATATTAATCATTAGGAGAGTGGTACGAATGGTACAAGTAAAAGAAGGTAAATTAATAGGTTCTGGTATTAAAGTAGGGATTGTCGTTGCCCGTTTCAATGAATTCATCTGCAGCCGTCTTCTCGGCGGCGCCTATGATGCGCTGAAACGTCACGGCGTGGCTGATGATGACATTACGACAGCCTGGGTTCCCGGTTCCTTTGAAATTCCCCTCATTGCCCAGAAGATGGCAGAATCGGGCAAATACGATGCCGTCATCTGCCTGGGAGCCGTCATCCGCGGGGCAACCAGCCATTATGACCTGGTATGCAACGAAGCAGCCAAAGGGATTGCCCAGGCAAGCCTCAAGACAGGCGTTCCTGTCCTGTTTGGCGTCATTACGACAGAAAATATCGAACAGGCCATCGAACGGGCTGGTACGAAGGCTGGTAATAAAGGCTTTGACGTGGCAACCAGCGCCATTGAAATGGTCAACCTCATTAAAGAATTATAAGCACAGAAACGCTGCACGCCAGATGATGGTGTGCAGCGTTTTACGTAGCAGTTTTTCTATAGAGTGGTATCCCCGTTCAGTCCGTATCGTCTTCAATATCCGGCTCCGGACTGGTCGTAAAACCGATAACCCGGCGTGGTTCTTCCGGATTGCTGCGTTTGACTGCGACGAGCAGCAGGTTCAGCTGGGACAGGTGCTGGACCAGTTCGACGCGGGAACCGTCTTCCAGTTCTCCGTAAAACACGATCATATTCGGATCCCAATAGCCAACATCCTGGATAGAAAAGGTGATATTGCCGGCCGATACGAGGCGGCCGCCGGCCTGCAGATCGTCTGGCAGGTCTTCTTCAAATTTATTGATTAATGTGACTACCCGTTTGTACATATCCGAAGCCAGATAAGGAGTTTCCGGATCTTCCTCCTCATCGGTCGTCCCGGCGGGATTGACCAGGACCAGCTTGGTATCTTCGTCTTCCGCCTTTGCCGTATTCTTCAGGACCGGATCTGCTGCCACAGGTTCTGTAGCTGTTTTCGGTTTTTCTGTCATATAGAGTCCTCCTCTCTGCATTTTGTTTATATATCTTATTTCGACGACACACAGTCTGATTCCTGCTATAGGAGATGACTAGTATTTTCCGTACCGGAATAGTATAATATAAAGTACCTTATTACGGAGAAAGGATACATTATTTATGCACATAGAAGATAAAATTATACATTATACATCAGACGAACTGATTCGTGTTTCTGTGGCAGTGACGCGCACGATTACACAGAAAGCCCGGACCTGCCACAACTTGTCTCCTGTGGCGGCAGCAGCCCTGGGCCGGGCCATGACCGGGTCGGTCCTGCTCGCCGGAGATTATAAGAACCATGAAGGCGTATCGCTGAAATTTAACGGTGACGGCCCGCTGGGAGCCGTTCATGCCGACTGCTTCGATTCCCGTTATGTCAGAGGATACGTGGATCATCCGCAACTGGATATTCCACTCAAGCCGAATGGAAAACTCGACGTCAGCGGAGCCGTGGGACAGCATGGGCAGCTTTCAGTGACACGGTTTACACCGGAAAAAATGACCTATACCAGTCAGGCCGAACTCGTATCGGGAGAAATTGCCGAAGACCTGGCCTATTATCTCCTTACGTCAGAACAGGTCCCCTCGACAATCAGCCTGGGCGTGCTCGTAGCGCGGGATTATTCCATTGCTGCGTCGGGCGGATTCCTGGTGCAGGCTCTTCCCGGGGCAAAGGATGAAGATCTGGCACGGGTAGAAGCCAATATCACCTGTATAGGGCCGATTACGTCGTACCTCAGCAATCATCCCGACGGAGAAGAACTGGCCGGCATTATTCTGGGCGGCATGCATTATAAAGAATTGTACCGGCAGCCTTTGTCGTGGCGCTGTACCTGCTCTCGGGACCGAATTAAAAATGTGCTCATGTCGTTGCGCCCGGCCGATAAAGAAGAATTGCTGAAGGATCCGCAGGTAGAGATGACCTGTCAGTACTGCGGTGCCAGATATGTCATCAGCCATGACGAGCTGGCGGCGATGTTCAAACAGAAAGAGACGTGATATTCTATGGGACATATTGCTATTATCGGGGGGACAGGCATTTGTGACCCGACGATGCTGGACCATGTAACGTCGGGGCAGATGGAAAATTATTATGGTACGATCCGCTATACGCGGGGGACGTACAAAGGGAAAGAAATCATCTTCCTGGCACGCCATGGCAAATACCATTCCATTCCTCCCCATCTCATCAATTACAGGGCCAATATCCTGGGGTTAAAGAAACTGGGCGTGACGGCCATTTTGTCAACGACTGCCGTAGGGGCCATCAACCGGGACTACGAGCCCGATGAATTTGTCCTTCCCGATCAGTTTATTGATTTTACCAGTCACTCCCGTCATGGTTCGTTTTTTGATGGCGGCAGCAATGGCGTCGTCCATGTCGATATGACCGAGCCGTACTGTCCGTCTCTGCGGGAGACGGTTGTACAGGCGGCCCAGGACCTGTCGTATGCGCTTCATCCGGCGGGCACCTATGTCTGTACGGAAGGTCCGCGGTTTGAAACGCCGGCTGAAATCAAGATGTTTGATAAATTAGGCGGCGATATCGTGGGCATGACAAATGTGCCGGAAGTGTGTCTGGCACGGGAAGCAGAAATGTGTTATGCGACTATTTCTATGGTCACTAATTACGCCGCCGGGATTTCCCCGGTTCCGCTGACCCACGCAGAAGTAGTCGAAAAAATGGTGCAGAATTCGAAGCGCCTGCGCAAACTGGTCATGCATACCGTAGATTTGTACGATGACCGTGATTGTTCGTGCCGTCATACGTTGAAAGATTATGGAGGTTTTTCAGTCTGATGAAAACGTTAGCTTGGAAAAACCATACCCTGCAGCTTCTTGACCAGACACGGCTGCCGGGAGAAAAACGGTATCTTTGCTGTACCCGCTGGCAGGAAGTACGCGACGCCATCCGCGTCCTGGCTGTCCGGGGAGCTCCCGCTATAGGAGTAGCAGCCGCTTATGGGATGGTACTGGCTGCCCGGGACATCGCATCAGCCGGTCCGGATAAACGGCAGTTTGAAGTGCAGCTGGAAGAAGCCGGACGGGGACTGGATGGGGCAAGGCCGACAGCAGTCAATCTCCACTGGGCAGTACAGAAGCAGATGAACCTGGCCAGAAAGACATTATCCTCCCACACAGTGGCAGAAACGGCAGATGTACTGGAACAATCAGCTTGTGCCATTGAGCAGGATGATGCGGAAATGGACCGCCACATGGGACGATTCGGAGCAGCAGAACTGGGAAGGAGCCGGCATCCTCTGACCATCCTGACCCATTGCAATGCAGGAGCGCTGGCTACAGCCGGTATCGGAACAGCACTGGGCGTTATCCGGACTCTCCATGAAGAGGGACTCATCCACCGCGTCTATGCCGATGAAACGAGGCCGCTGCTCCAGGGGGCACGCCTCACGGTGACAGAACTTATGGAAGACCAGATCCCGGTGACACTCATTACCGATAATATGGCTGCCTGGGTCATGAAGACGAAAGGCATAAACGCTGTGATTGTCGGAGCGGACCGCATCGCTGCCAACGGTGATACGGCCAATAAAATCGGCACCTATGGCGTCGCGGTCCTGGCCCGTGCCCACGGCATCCCTTTTTATGTGGCAGCACCGGCTTCTACCTTTGATCTGACCCTGTCCGATGGGACGGCAATCCCGATAGAGGAACGAAATCATGATGAAGTGCGCCGTCTGAGCGGAATCCTGACGACCCGGCCCGATGTAGACGTGTTCAATCCCGCCTTTGACGTAACGCCTCATGACTATATTACAGGCATTATTACAGAAAGAGGCATCATCCATCATCCCGATGCCGCCAGTCTGACAGCATTTTTTAGAAAAGAGGGTTAATAATTATGGAATCTATTATTCGCGACATCTCACTTGCTAAAAGCGGTCATGAAAAAATCAGCTGGGTAGACCGGCACATGCCGGCATTAAATGCCATTGGCGACCAACTGAAGAAAGACCAGACCTTTAAAGGAAAGACCATCTGCGTCAGCGTCCATCTGGAAGCCAAGACGGCCTATCTGGCTGAAGTACTGCACCGGGCCGGAGCCAACGTCATCGTTACGGGCAGCAATCCTCTGTCCACACAGGATGATGTAGCGGCAGCTCTGGTAGAAGATGGTCTGACCGTTTATGCCTGGTATGGTGCGACGGATGAAGAATATTTTGGCTTCCTCAATAAGTCTCTGGACCATCATCCCGATATCATCATTGATGATGGCGGAGATCAGGTCCATCTCCTGCACACGACACGGGCTGATGCCATGGAAAACCTTCTGGGTGGCACGGAAGAAACGACGACCGGGGTCAACCGTCTCCATGGACTGGATAAAGCAGGGGCGTTGAAGTTCCCCATGATAGCGGCGAACGATTCGTACTGCAAATATCTCTTCGATAACCGCTATGGTACAGGTCAGTCTACGTGGGATGGCATCATGCGTACGACCAATCTGACCGTCGTGGGCAAGCGCGTCGTCGTCGCCGGCTATGGCTGGTGCGGCAAAGGTTGTGCCATGCGAGCCAAAGGCCTGGGAGCTCATGTCATAGTCACCGAAGTAGACCCCATCAAAGCGATTGAAGCCGTCTTTGACGGATTTGAAGTCATGCCTATGGCAGAAGCGGCTAAAGTAGGGGATATTTTTGTTACCCTGACGGGTGATAAAGATGTCATCCGTGGAGAACATATGAAGAACATGAAAGATGGCGTCGTCCTGGCCAATGCCGGTCATTTTGATGTCGAAATCAACAAACCGGAACTGGAAGCCCTGGCAGTACGCCATTTTGAAGCCCGCCACAATATCGAAGGATACGAACTTCCCAATGGACATGTTATCAATCTTCTGGCTGAAGGGCGCCTGGTCAATCTGGCTGCTGGCGATGGTCATCCTGCAGAAATCATGGATTTGTCCTTTGCCGTGCAGGCACTGGCTGCCAAATACATTCTGGAACATCACGCCGAACTGGGAAATCACGTATACGTCCTGCCTCATGAAATCGACACGGAAATCGCCAAGATTAAATTAGCCTCTATGGGATATGCCATCGATACGTTGTCAGAAGAACAGCGCAAATACCTCAATCTGGACTAAGGGGGCCGTGACAGGGATGAAAAAGACGCTGATTAAAAATGTCGGTATATATCAAAACCATACGGTGACGGAACATCAGAACATTGAAATCACCGATGATAAAATCACGGGATTTCCCAAAGATAAGGACGTATTATTCTGTGCCTATGATGAAGTGCTCGACGGTCACAACATGCTGGCTCTGCCCGGGTTTGTCAATGCCCACAATCATATTGCCATGACGGTATTCCGCAGTTATGCCGACGATATGGATCTTATGGACTGGTTGCAGAATAAAATATGGCCTGCCGAAGATCACCTCGACGGCGATGTCGTCTATGCCCAGACCATGCTGGGAATTGCAGAAATGATTCGTTGTGGCACGACGAGTTTTGCCGATATGTATTTCTTTATGGATGATACGGCCCGGGCCGTAGAAGAATCGGGTATCCGGGCATGCTTGTCCCGGGGTATGACGGGCATCACGCCCAGCGCAGAAACGGCACTTAAAGAAAGTAAACGGTTATTCCTGGACTGGCACAAGAAAGGGGATGGCCGCATTACGGTCATGCTCGGGCCTCATGCCCCTTATACCAACACGCCGGAATATCTGCACCGGGTAGTCGATCTGGCTCATGAACTGGGTGCGGAAATACATACCCATCTTTCGGAAACGAAAGGGGAAGTGGAAAATATCAAAAAACAGTATGGCAAATCGCCCATTGCCTGGTTCGATGAACTGGGATTGTTTGATACGGGATGCCTGGCTGCCCATTGCGTCTGGGTTGACGATGATGATCTGGATATCATGGCCAGAAAACATGTACGCGTGGCCCATAATCCGGGAAGCAATCTGAAACTGGCCAGCGGCTTTGCCCCTATTCACAAGATGCTGGATAAAGGCATTGTCGTCGGTCTCGGGACAGATGGTGCATCGAGCAACAACAATCTGGATATTATGGAAGAAATGCGACTGGCTGTGCTGGTCCATAAAGCTAATACGCTGGACCCGCTGGTCATTCCCGCGGAAACGGCGGTCAATATGCTGACCGAAGGCGGCGCCAGAGCACTGGGATATAGTGACATAGGACGGCTGGAAACGGGGTATAAAGCCGATATCACCCTCATAGACCGCAGCGGCCTTCACTGGTATCCTCATCATGATACGCTGTCCCTTCTGGCCTATGCTGCCAATAGCATGGATGTCGATACGGTCCTGGTCAACGGTAATATCTTGTTGCGCCATAAAGAATTTACGACTCTCGATATTGAAAAAATCAAATCCGAAGCGGAACGGACAAAAAATAAATTATTTGCTTCGTTATAACATATTATCGGAGACAGAGGCAGGTAAGCGGCCCGGAAAATTCCTGGCCGCTTTTTTCTGTATGACACTGGTTCATAGACAGGGTTTGTGATAAAATATATGGATGACTGTAGCAATGAAATATAACACATACCCATAGGGTGTGCAGCGAAAGGAAATGACATGGGGTCGATGTTTTCACCATTAACGAAAAATATTGGGATAGATTTGGGAACCTGTACGACACAGGTATTCGTAGAAGGACGGGGCATTGTCATGTCGGAGCCGTCCATTTTGGCGACAGACGAACGCAACCGCAAAACGATTGCCGTCGGTCATGCAGCAGAACAGCTGCTTGCCAAGTCGCCGGAGACGGTCAAAATCCACAGGCCCCTTTTAAACGGCGTCATCGCCGATTATAATGTAACGCGTACGATGCTGGGATATCTCCTGAGCAAATGCGTCCGCAGTGTACAGCGGCTTCGTATTATGGTCGGCGTACCGGCAGCTGCTTCCAACGTCGAAAAAAGGGCTGTCATGGAAGCTATTTTCCAGGCCGGGGCCAAAGAAGCCTATCTGATTGAAACGGCCGCTGCTGCAGCTATCGGTGCCGGACTGCCTGTCTATGATCCTGTAGGGAATATGGTCATCGACATCGGTGGCGGTACGACTAATATTGCCATCATTTCATTAGGAGGCATTGTCATTTCCCGTTCTATCCATCTGGGAAGTCTCGATTTTGATGATGCCATTAAAGAGTATATCCGCCAGCAATGTGCCATTGTCACAGAAGATACGACACTGGAAGAAATGAAAATACATAATGGATCAGCTGTACTGCCGCTGGAAGACCGGGGATATTATTTCACGGGCCGTGGCATCGACGATGGCCTGCAGCAGGAAGTGGGCGTCAAATCCAGCGAAATCTACCGGGTCATCGGTAAGCCGCTGGTCAAGATTCTGGACCTGGCCCAGGATGTCCTGAGAGAAACACCTCCGGAACTGTCGGCAGATATCATGGAACACGGTATTGTCCTGACCGGGGGAGGTTCTATGCTTCATGGCATGGACCAGCTCTTTTCCCAGGAACTGGGCGTGCCTGTCGTAGTGGCTGCAGAACCGGAACTGGCCGTTGCCCGCGGGACAGGCAAGGCTCTCCATGACAGAGAAAAATTAGGTGCCCTCATCGAAGGGGCAGAACGTATTTACAGAAGGAGATTTTAACATTGTATTCGTTCGGTAAAAAGAGTATCCTTGTCGTACTCGTATTATTCATTATTATAGCTGTTGTCGGCTGGGCCTGGCGCCAGCGGGATTCCCTGCCTTTTATCACAAAACCGCTGCAGATTGTGGCAGCACCGTTTGAATATGGTGCCAGCCGTATTATGGACACATTGTCTTCCACATTCCATATCGTAGATATCAGCCTGAAAAACCGCATTGAATGGGAATCTCTGGAAAAAGAAAATGCTGAATTGAAAGAACGCAGCGTCGATTATGATGAAATCCTGGCTGAAAATAAACGGTACCGCGAACTTCTCGATTTTAAAGCTGCCCATCGTCAGTTCAATGTGCGGGCCGGCTCTGTTATTTCGCGGGATTATGGCACGTGGAGCAATACCATGGTCATCGATATTGGCAGCGAAGATGGCATCGAAGAAAATATGGCTGTTGTGACTCCGGCCGGTGTCGTAGGATTTATCAGCGATGTATACCCTCATTCCTCACGGGTCCAGCTCCTGACCGATCCCCGGACGAGTATCGGGGCTATCGTACAGCGTCCTGAATCGCGCGTATCTTCTGTCGTCCGTGGAAATGGCAATGTCCCGACAGAACCGCAGTTTGTCAATATTGCCAAGGATGCCGATATTCTGGAAGGCGATACGCTGGTAACATCGGGATTTGGATCCATTTATCCGAAGGGATTGTACATCGGAACCATCGTGTCTATCCACCAGGACGACAATGATTTCGTCAAGTATGCCGTCATCCGTCCCGGCGTCGATTTTTCGAAACTGGAAGAAGTGTTTGTCATCACTCATTCGACGGATACGACGTCGTATGAAAAACCGGATGTTTCACCGAAGCTCGTGCCACAGACCCAGCGTGACAAAGTAGAAGGCGTCAAAGGAGCTGCTGCATTATGAGAAAGTTAGCCTGCCTGGTTACGGCTTTTGTCGTATTCATACTGCAGGGATCGGTGCTTCCTTTTCTTTTTAGCGGCGTGACCCAGCCGAATCTGATTTTTCTATTCGTCGCTCTCATGTCGCTCCACCATGGGAAAAAGGTAGCTATTTATACGGCACTCCTGGGCGGTTTTGCCCAGGATGTCGTCCTTGGCAATTTCTTTGGCATCCACCTGCTGCCGTATCTGATCATTGCCTGCATTGCCAGTTATATCGGCCAGTACATTGAAGAAGAACAATGGCTGCTGACGCTGCTCATCGTGCTGGCTGCAACCTTCCTGGACCTGGTCCTGACCTGCCTTGTCCTGTTCGTTTCCGGGCAGTACATCAATATCATCGCCTATCTTGTTGAATTCAGTGTGCCCATGCTTATCTATCACGGGATTCTGGCGCTGCCGGTTGACCATCTGGTGTGGAAACTGCGCCGTAAGGAAATGTATTATAATTTTGCCGATTTCCGCTGACAGGCCTGAAGCACAAGGAGTGTAATACATGCTAGAAGCTTTAATGAAAAAAAAGAACCAGGACGGACGGTTCCGCTATCTGTACTGGATTGTCATTTTTATCTTTGCTGCCCTGATTTGCCGCCTGGTCTATCTGCAGCTGTTTGAAGGCAGCTATTACCACGGGCTGGCAGAAGGAAACCGCCTGCGTGCTATTCCCATAGCGGCTATGCGTGGCGTCATGTACGACCGCAATGGCCAGATTCTAGTCGGTTCCCGTCCCAGCTTTATGGTTACTTATGTCCCGACGAAAAAGGGCATATCCGATGCCGAACTGGATTCCCTGGCAAAACTGCTCAATGTACCGAAAGAGAAGCTGCAGGAAAAAATCGACAAGGGAAAAAATTCCTTTGAACCGACCATCCTGGCCCAGGATCTGACCCAGGATATCGTCACACGGGTAGAAGAACGGCGCAATGACCTGCCCGGTGTATCTGTCGATGTCCAGCCAATCCGCTATTACCCGTATAATTCTATGGCTGCACAGGTATTCGGCTATGTCGGGCAGATCGACGAAGAAGATATGAAACGACTGCAGGGGCAGGAAGGTGTTTCCAGTATCACCCAGATTGGCCGGGCTGGGCTGGAAGCCTATTATGATGATCTGCTGCGCGGTAAAGACGGTGGCCGTCAGGTTGAAGTCGATGCCAGCGGTACTCCCGTCAAGGAAATGGAACGCAAAAACCCCGTACCGGGACATAATTTCCATCTGACTATCGATCTCAATCTGCAGAAAGCGACAGAAGATGCCCTGGACCGCCAGATTGCCAACGGCATCGGTACCCATGGGATTGCTGCCGTGGCTATTGATCCCAACACAGGGGCTGTCCTGGCAATGGCCAGCCGGCCTTCGTATAACCCGAACTGGTTCACCCGGGGGATTACCGAAAAAGAATGGGCTCAGATCAACAATAATCCCGCCCATCCCATGGAAAACCGCGTTATTGCCGGCGAATATCCTCCCGGATCAACATTTAAACTGATTACTGGCACGGCAGCTCTGGAATTGAAGAAGGTCACGCCTGACGAAATGATTTTCGATAGCGGCCGTCACTGGCTGGTCGATATGCGCAATGCCGGCGGCGAAGCACTGGGCTGGCTGAATTTTACAGAAGCATTGGCCAAATCGGATAACGTGTATTTCTACGAACTGGGACGTCGTGTCGGTATCGATAAACTGGCTGAATATGCCCGCATGTTCGGTATGGGCAAAAAGACGGGCATCGCTCTGCGCGGTGAAGCGACCGGGCTGGTTGCCAGTGAAGAGTATAAAAAGAAGAATTTTAATCAGGACTGGTACCTGGGTGATACGTTCAACTCGGCTATCGGACAGGGGTTCCAGCTGGTCACGCCGCTGCAGGCAGCCATGATTGTCAGCGAAGTTGCCAACGGCGGCATCCAGTATAAGCCATTCCTGGTCAGCCGTATTGATAATCTCGATGGTACACCGTATAAGATTTTTGCTCCCGAACAGGTAGGGACTCTGCCTGTTTCCAAGTCCACACTGGATCTGGTCCGGGAAGGGATGCGTAACGTTGCCGAAGAATCTGGTACAGCCGGTTCGCTTTTCGCCGGATTCCCTATCCAGGTAGCCGGTAAGACCGGGACTGCGGAAAACTTTGGCGGCGCTGATCATGCCTGGTTCGTGGCCTATGCTCCCTTTGATCATCCCCGCATTGTCATCGCCGTCCTGACGGAACAAGGCGGTTTTGGCGCCCTGGCTTCCGGACCGGTTGCAAAGAGCATGCTGGAAGAATTCTTCCAGGTCGGAGCTTATGCTGATGGCAAGAGCCCGGCTCATGATGCAAAAGATAAAAAGAATTGATAAAGAAAGGAGTTTTCTTCCCATGTCTTATATTATTGCTGTCGCCTCAGGAAAAGGCGGCGTTGGCAAGACCCTGGTTACGGCCACGCTGGCTGTCTCATTAGCAAAAAAAGGATATTCGGTCCTGGCAGCCGATGCGGACATGGGGCTGCGTGATCTGGATCTGCTGTTCGGTGTACAGGATGAGGTCCTGTATGATGCCGTCGATGTCATGAAGCAGCGCTGTACCGCAGAAGAAGCGATTATACCTGTCATGCCGCAGCTTGATTTTCTGGCGGCCAGTCAGAAACATACATGGGAAAAAGTAGATGCTCCGACGTTTCAGTATACACTGGAGTCCCTGGCTCCGGACTATGACTATATTCTCATCGATTGTCCGCCCGGGCGGGGGAGAGCTTATAAGGACGCCGTAGCCATTGCCGATGAAATCCTCTTTGTCGTTGAACCGTCCTGGTCTTCCATCCGTGACGCATCGCGGGTCATGCAGTTCTGCAATAAGCATAAACAGTTCCATTATGCGGCACTACTCAATAATTTTTATGATAGTGCCGACGGTTTTGTACCGGTGAAGAAAGCCCTGGAATCGCTGCCAGCAGAACATGTGGCCGGTGTGCTTCCTCATGACAGTACAGTCAACCGGCTGGCCCAGGAAGGGGATATCGTCCATCTGGATGAAAAAATTCCTTTTTATCAGGCAATGGAACAGACCGTCGCGTATCTTACCGGGCACGTGCCTGTTTCTATCCCGGACCTTGTGAAATTCCTGCCTCTGGAGGAACAGCCGGCCCACGTTTCGAAAGGAACCGAAGAGGAACGGACGTGCGAAACAAATGCTGCTGCAGACGAAGCGATTCCAGCTGGCGCCATGGAAGAACTGGTAAAAGCGGCAGCTCACGTGATTCCCGGTTCTATGGAAACTACGGATGAACCGGAGGCCATCGTACAGGAACAGGCAGACGCAATGGCTGAAAACGTTGGCTCTTCTACAGAACCGGGCAGTGATAGTCAGTCTGTTTCTTCTCTGATGCGCGTATCTTTGAAGCAGCGGCGCAACCAGTCCCGCATGTGGCGTCAGTACCGCCGATAGGAGTCAGTAAGAATGTTTAAAAGAGAATGGAAAAATTTAGATAAAGTCATGTTGTTTTCGACGATTCTGATTGTCTGCTGCAGTCTCTGTATCATTGGCAGTGCGACTCACATCAACAAAGGAGTCATCAATTACGATTTCGTAGCTAAGCAGGGTGGGGCTTTTGTGCTGAATCTCCTGATCGTCCTGTTTTTTAGCCGCTTCGATTATACGCGGCTGAAGCATTTTGCCAAACCACTCTATGTGTTGAATCTGCTTTTTCTGCTGGCGGTCATGTTCGTCGGCACATCTGCTCTGGGGGCACAACGCTGGATCCAGGTCGGACCAATTACTATCCAGCCTTCGGAATTTTCCAAACTGATCATGATTATCTGCACGGCGGCCCTGTTATCCGATAAAGTAGACAAACTGAATTCCTTTAAGAGCCTGCTCCCTGTCGGCCTGTTTGTAGGGATTCCCTTCCTGCTCGTACTGAAGCAGCCGGACCTGGGGACCAGTCTCGTATTTCTGGCGATTACCCTTGGCATGCTCTTTGTAGCCAATATCAAACTGTCCCTGTTACGCAATATCTTTGCAGCCGGCGTCGTCCTGGCGCCTATTGGATGGCATTTCATGAAAGATTATCAGAAGTCCCGTATTCTCGTATTTCTCGACCCAAATGCCGATCCCTTCGGTGCCGGGTACCATATCATCCAGTCCAAAATTGCCATCGGTTCCGGTGAACTATTTGGCAAGGGACTCTTTCAGGGAACCCAGAGCCAGTTGAATTTCCTGCCGGAAAATCATACGGACTTTATTTTCTCGGTCATCGGGGAAGAGTTGGGCTTTATGGGCTGTATCGTCATTTTATTCTTGTATTTTCTGCTCATCTACCGGGGCCTTGTCACGGCTAAAGAATGTAAGGATCCCTTTGGCATGCTCCTGGCAACGGGCATCGTTTCCATGTGGGCGTTCCAGGTTCTGGTAAATGTCGGCATGACCTGCGGTATCATGCCGGTTACGGGGATTCCGCTGCCCTTTATGAGTTATGGTGTCAGTGCCCTGACGACGAATATGCTGGCTATGGGCCTGTTGATGAGTATTTACATGCGGCAGCAGACGATGATTTTCTGATGCTGGTCTGCAACCTGATAGGAGGTTTCTCTTTGTCACGAACTGTTGTAATCGATCCTGTCCTGCTGAGCAAAGTCAGTAAGCCCGCCCGCTACGTGGGGGGAGAATGGAACAGTGTCGTAAAAAATCATGAAGATGTCAAACTGACCGTTGCCTATTGTTTCCCCGACGTATATGAAGTGGCCATGAGCCATCTGGGCCTGCGCATTCTCTATGCGCTGCTCAATGAACGGAAGGACGTGGCAGCGGAACGGGTCTATGCGCCCTGGCCGGATATGGAAGAGCTCATGCGTAGTAAAGGATATCCGCTCTTTTCTCTGGAAACGAAGACGCCGGTCATCGATTTTGACTTTGTCGGATTTACGCTGCAGTATGAAATGAGCTTTACCAATATCCTGAATATGCTCGACCTGGCAGGGATTCCTTTATTTTCCCGGGACCGGGGAGAAGATATGCCTCTCGTCGTAGCCGGTGGCCCTTGCGCCTATAATGCAGAACCGTTGGCCGACTATATTGACCTGTTCTGCCTGGGCGAATCGGAAGAATCGGTACAGCTCCTGGCAGACACGATCATTGCCTGGAAAGAAGCAGGGAAACCGGGCGGTAAGAAAGGGCTGTTGAAACAACTGGCCGGCCAGCAGGGAAATTACGTTCCTGCCTTTTATGGACCCCGGTATGATGAAGATGGGCAGTATCAGGGCCTCACGATCCTCGAAGAAGGCGCTCCGGCCCAGATTGAAAAGTGTGTCGTATCGGACGTGGAGCACGTATATTTTCCGACGAAGCCTATCGTACCCAATATCGACATCGTTCATAACCGGGCTGTACTGGAATTGTTCCGCGGCTGCAGCCGGGGATGCCGGTTCTGTCAGGCCGGGATGCTCTATCGACCGGTGCGGGAAAAATCGCCGCAGCGGCTGGTGCAACTGGCTAAGGATATCATAAAAAATTCCGGCTACAACGAAATATCTCTCATGAGCCTGAGTTCCGCTGACTACTCCTGTCTTCCCGAATTGGTCGATCAGTTGCTCGATGCCTTTAAAGACCAGAAGGTCAGCGTCAGTCTGCCGTCTCTGCGCATTGACAGTTTTTCCATCGATATCGCCAAAAAAGTACAGCAGGTCCGCAAAAGTGGTCTGACACTGGCACCGGAAGCGGGCACGCAGCGGCTGCGCGACGTTATCAATAAAGGTGTCACGGAAGAAAATCTCATGCAGGCCTGTGAAAATGCCTTCAAAAATGGATGGTCTACTGTCAAATTGTATTTCATGATGGGCCTTCCTACGGAGACCGATGAAGATCTGGCCGGTATTGCCGACCTGGCCTACAAAGTATTGAATCTGTACCGCCAGATTACTCACAAAAATAACGGAAAAGTGACGGTTTCTGTGTCTAGTTTTGTTCCCAAGTCTCATACGGCATTCCAGTGGTTCGGCCAGCTGCCCATCGAGGAAATCCAGCGCAAACAGCAGTATATCAAGAGTCTGATCAGGGACAAGCATATATCGTATCACTACCATGATGCCAAAACGGGCCGCATGGAAGCAGCTTTTGCCCGGGGAGACCGCCGTATGGGCCGGGTGCTGTATGAAGCGTGGAAACTGGGTTGTAAATTTGATGGCTGGACAGAACTCTTCGATTACGAAAAGTGGATGCAGGCCTTCCGGAATGCCGGCGTCAATCCCGATTATTATGCTGCCCGTACGCGGTCTACGGAAGAAGTGCTCCCGTGGGACCATCTTTCCAACGGGGCGTCCAAGGCCTTCCTCAAGAGAGAGTGGCAGAAAGCACTGGATGGCAGCCTGACCCACGACTGCCGTCATCTGAGCTGTACCGGCTGTGGCGTCTGTCCTTCGCTGGGCGTTCATGTCAAAGACTATAAGGAAGGAGACAGCCATGGAAAGATTACGTTTAGCTGTTAAAAAAGAGGGAGCGCTGCAATTCCTTTCCCATCTGGATTTTGCCCGTTGTGTCCGGTATGTTATTATCCGTGCCAGACTGCCCATTTTGTATTCCGAAGGGTTCAATCCCCATATGAAGCTGAGTTTTGCTTCAGCCCTCGGCGTCGGTGTCGGTGCTGACGTGGAATATCTCGACATGGAACTGGCAGAGCTGGTACCTGTCGCAGACGTGATAGAACGGATGAACGCTGTATCGCCTGATGGCTTTTCTGTCCAGGATGGTAAATATGTCGATGCTAAAGCTCCCAAACTCATGGCCGTCGCAAACTACGCCGTGTATGACATCAAAGGCCCTGTTACCCGGCCTATAAGCCAGGACGAACTGGACGGCATCCTGAAGGCATTCAATGAAAAGCCCGATGTGGCCTATGAAAAGGTATCGGTCAAAAAGGGCCATAAAGTACGTCTCATCGCCGTAAAAAATCATGTCATCGAACCCGTGTCCGGTATAGTAGAAAAAGATACGGTATGTCTTCACGCAGGGATTCTGGAAACGGAGGACGGGGCCATCAAACCGCAGCAGGTGTGGGACGTCCTCAGGACACAGTTCGGGCTCCCTGTGCAGGCAGATCTCGTGCTGGCCTGGCGGCGGGGCATTTATGTCCGCCGTGATGGGATGAATTATTCGCTGTTTGACGGCGTATAGGAACTACGGAAGGCAGCGTCGCTATAAAGGCAGGTGAAGACCTATGAAGACAATTATTGGCAATATCATGCCCGAAGAAACGCGGATAGCTATCCTAGATGAGGGGATACTGCGTGATTTTTCTGTAGAACGGAATGACGAGAATCATATTGTCAATCATATATACAAGGGGACCATACAAAATATTCTGCCGGCCATGCAGGCTGCCTTTGTCAATATAGGACGCAGAAAGAATGCCTTTTTGTTCCTTGGCGATCTCTTTCCCCGGGCAGCGACGAAGGAACAAATCCAACAGACCCGCATTTCTATCGGCCAGAGCGTACTCGTCCAGGTCGTAAAGGAAGAACAGGGGAGCAAAGGCCCTAAAGTAACGGCCAATATCAGTCTGCCCGGCCGGTATGCCGTGCTTATGCCGACAGTAGATTATATAGGCGTTTCCAAGAAAATCCGGGATGAACAGGAACGGGACCGTCTGCGTGCCATCGCAAGCCGGCTGAAACCGGAGGGCATGGGAATCATTATCCGGACCGTTGCCAATGGTATAGCAGAAGCAGAGCTTATAGCGGATATTACCTATCTGCTCCATACGTGGCAGAGTGTACTGCGTCGGTATGAACTGGCCCGTAAACCCAAATTGCTGTATCGGGAAGCAGACCTGGTCATGCGGACTATCCGTGATTATTGTACAGACGATGTCAAAAAAATCGTCGTCGATGATAAAGAAACGTATGAGCGGATTTGTCAGGTCCTGCCGGATGACAGCTGGAGACAACGGGTCAGCCTGTATCAGGATGATGAACCTGTATTTGAATTATATCATCTGGAAGAGCAGCTGCGCAGTCTGGTAGCGCGGGAAGTCCCCCTTCCATCGGGAGGCAACCTCATATTCGACCGGACCGAGGCATTGACCGTCATCGACGTCAACAGCAGCCGGTATACGGGCAGCAGCACTCTTCAGGATACGATTTTCCACGTCAATAAAGAGGCGGCTGTAGAAATTGCCCGCCAGCTGCGCCTCCGCGACATTGGTGGCATCATCATTATTGATTTCATCGATATGGCCCAGCCGAACCGGCGGAAGGAAATCCTGGACATACTGGAGAAGGAAACGGCCCAGGACTGCACCAAGACCCATGTCATGGGTATGACGGCCCTGAATCTGGTAGAAATTACCCGTAAGAAATCGCGGCAGGGACTGCATCAGGTCCAGTTCAGTCCCTGTAATGTCTGTGGCGGTTCGGGATATCTCTATTCTCCTGAAACGGTGGCTATCCAGATCATCCGCCGACTGCGCCATATGGTGCAGGTACGCCACGTGAAAGGGGATCTTCTGATTTGTGCCCATCAGGACGTAGTTGATTTCCTCAAGGAACGCAAGCGGCGGGAACGGCTGGAACGGGAATTATCGCGGACTCTTCACTTTGAAGTATCGGACCATCCGAACCGGGAAGTTTTTTCTATCTTGTCGTGGCATCCATAAAAGGAGGCGTCTCATATGAATCAAATGGTAAAGGCAGTGATGAGCTGCCTTTTTTTTGCAGGTATGTGTTCCAGCGTGCTGGCAGCGGATGTCCAAAGCGGGTATCTGCAGTCCAAAGTCCGGTATGAAGCGGCCATGGCATCGCTGGCATCATATGACGACAAACCGGGCAGACTGGCCCGGCAGGAATACAGGGAAGAAGGCTGGCAGATCGAAAACCTTACGGGAATCAGCAAGTCTTCACAGGCCGAATTTATCCTGTTGCACAAACAAGCTGTCGAAGAACATCCGGCCCGCTACATCCTGGCTATTTCGGGAACGGTGGATAAAAAAGATATTAAGAGCGACCTGAGGACCCGGTCTGTCCCTTTCCACCAGGAGGATAGAAAGGAACCGGGACGGGAAGTGCCTTCTGTACACAAAGGGTTCGATGACTATGCCCGGACGATCCTCAATACGAGAATGGGGAAGGGAACCGTTGCAGATACAATGTCTTCCATCATTTCCAACAGGGAAGCAGATTTGCTTGTGACGGGTCACAGTCTGGGCGGCGCGGCGGCATCACTTATCGGTGCCCGCATGGCAGACCAGGGATTTTCTCCTGGGGATATACGGATTGTCACCTTTGGTGCGCCCGCCGTGGGAAACCAGGCCTTCGCCGATGCCTATGGACAGGCTATGAATCTGGAACGGGTCGTCATCGAAGGAGATCCGGTCCAGCATGTCCTGCAGACGTTTCGTATGCCGTACAATCAATTTGGAACGAAAATTGTCTGGAAGGACAGTCCCGATTCGTATCATTTTCGTCACCACATGATTGTCTATGCCGATGCGGCACTGCGCCAGTACTATGATAACTTGTGGGCCTATGAGCAAAAGACCGGACAGACCGTCTTTAGAGACCGTCATCCAGTGGTACATTCCGATATATATGTAGCACCTCCTGTATTCCGTCTCGATGAGGACCTCAGCGATGATACGCCGTATATGCGGGCTGTCATTCATCACACGTTGTATCGTTCCATCGATGGGGCAGCTTTTTCGCCGTCCTATGAGGAAACTATGGCTGAATCGTGTCAGGCTGCTGCGCGTCTCCATAAGCCGTATATCATGCAGGAGTATATTACCGGGCAGAAACTGAAAGAAGAGGAGCATGTCTATCGTATCAGCGTAGCCAGACACATATATGATCAGCAGGGCCGGTTCCTGTCGGCAGAGGAGTATACGACCGATACAAGCCTGTTTACGCCCATCCTGGCAGTGCTATATTGTCAGAAACAGATAAAAATATAGAGTTATAAAGAGCCAATAACTGTTATTTACTCTTTATAACAGTTAAAAAATCGCTGCATTATACCAATTGATAGGAAATAGAGATGGCATGTACAGCAAAAAAACGGGGCGGCAACAAAATGAACGATGAAAATCATTTTGTTGCCGCCTCGTTTTGTATGTGCTGCGCTGTTCTTACTGGATGTAGAATGTCATGCTGACCGTTTCGCTCAACGTGTTGGTACCGGCTTCTACGGGTGCCATATCGGCAGCTTCTACTTTCATCAGACGGGCATTCATAGCACCGGCATATGCCCTGCTATAGGAAGGCGTGCGGCCGCTGATGTTGATTTCTTTTACTTTGCCGAGTTGTCCGCCTGCAGCCATTGCGGCAGCTTCAGCGGCACTGCGTCCGTTATGGACGGCTTCTTTTATCAGATTGTTTTTGATGGTGTCGGCGTGTTCATTGGTAAACGTCATTCCCATGACGCGGTTGGCACCGGCCTGTCCTGCTTTTTCGATGATCCGCGGAATGAGATCAAAATCAGAAACGCGGATGCGCAGGTTATTTGTCACGGTATAAGAGACAATCTTTCTGCCATTGGTATCATAATTCGGCGTCATATTGAAGTCTGTCGTCCGAAGATCATCCTTGGTAACTCCCAGCGCTTTAACGGCATTGGTGACCTGATTCATGACCAGGTTATTTTCGCTGCGGGCCTTCTGGACATCATTGGCAGTGCTTTCCATGCCAATCGTGATATAGGCCGTGTCTGGTGCGACCTCCTGTTCAGCATATCCCGTTACATTGATGACGGACGGCGTTTGTTCCGCTGCATCTGCGACAGCAGGAACCGTGACGCTTGCCGTGGCCAGCAGTACTGTAAGTGTCAGAGCTTTTAAGAAACGATGTTTCATGGGTAAAATACCTCCTTATGACTTATTTACTATATCCTTCTTATTGGATTCCGATACGAGTATTATACAGCAAAATGTCTCTCTTGAAAATACTACAGAGCGTTTGAACCGCCGTCAGTGCTAAATTGTAAATAAACTGTGATATTTACTTCAATCATCTTTTTTATCTCCCAATGTAAATTATGACTTGTATTTGTTAACAGAGTGTACTATAATAAGCGAAGGATAAAAAGCTAGGGGTGCCGCAAGGCTGAGAATGACCCTTGAACCTGATTCGGGTAATACCGACGTAGGGAAGCTGTTACCGGATATGATAGCTCACCCTGCGGGTTGAGCTTTTTTTTATTGTATTTTTTTGAATTTTTTGGATATGTTTAGGAGGATGAGTCATGAACTACACCACACAGATGGATGCAGCCCGTAAAGGTATCGTTACGCCGCAGATGGAAATCGTCGCCCAAAAGGAACAGATGCCCGTAGAAAAACTGATGGAACTCGTTGCCAGCGGTAAAGTCGCTATTCCTGCCAACAAGCTTCATACGGCACTCAGCCCGGAAGGCATTGGCAAAAACTGTCGTACGAAAATCAATGTCAATCTCGGCGTCTCACCGGAACACAACAATCATGAAGAAGAACTGCAGAAAGTCCAGAGTGCTATCGACATGAAAGCCGAAGCCATCATGGACCTTTCCAACTTCGGAAAGACACGGGATTTCCGCCGCAAACTCGTCGGCATGTCTACCGCCATGATTGGTACTGTTCCTATGTATGATGCCGTCGGTATGCTGGATAAAGATCTAAAGGATATTACGGTAGAAGAATTTTTCTCCGTCGTCGAACAGCATGCTGAAGATGGCGTAGACTTCATGACTATCCATTGTGGCATGAATCAGAAAACGGCAGAACGGATCAAACGCAATCCCCGTCTGACCAATGTCGTATCCCGTGGCGGCTCCCTGCTCTTTGCCTGGATGGAAATGAACAAGCAGGAAAATCCGTTCTATGAATACTATGACCGCCTCCTCGACATCTGCGAAAAATACGACGTCACTCTGAGCCTGGGCGATGCCTGCCGTCCCGGTTGTACCCATGACTCGACCGATGCAGCCCAGATTGAAGAACTGATTACTCTCGGCGAATTGACGAAACGGGCCTGGGACCACAACGTACAGGTCATGATAGAAGGCCCGGGCCATATGGTCCTCACGGAAATCGCTGCCAATATGAAGATTGAAAAGCGCCTCTGCCACGAAGCCCCGTTCTATGTACTGGGACCTCTGGTTACCGATATTGCACCGGGCTATGACCACATCACCAGCGCAATCGGTGGTGCCATTGCCGGTTCGTGCGGTGCCGATTTCCTCTGCTATGTCACACCGGCCGAACATCTGCGCCTGCCGTCTGTAGAAGACGTCAAAGAAGGCATCATCGCTACACGCCTGGCAGCCCATGCCGCTGACCTTGCAAAAGGTATCCCGGGAGCACAGGAATGGGACGACGCCATGAGTAAAGCCCGCGTCGATGTAGATTTTGAAAAGATGATTTCCCTGGCAATCGATCCCGTCAAGGCCAGAGCTTATTATGAATCGAGCAAACCGGAATGTGAAGGGACCTGCTCCATGTGCGGCCGTATGTGCCCGGCCCGGACGATGAAGAAAATCCTCGCCGGTGAAGACGTATCCCTTCTTGAAAACTGCTGATAGTGGCAGCAACATAATTCTTTCTCATAGATATGCCAGAAAGCGTCTCTCCCACGTAGTTGTGGGACAGGCGCTTTTGGCATATCTGTAGCGGATTCTGTCTATTTCCAGACCAGGAGCAGCGTTGCGCCAAATTCTTTCTTGAACTGGCTCAGAAGCTGTTTCATTTCGTAATCGGCGGCATTATAAGTGGCCCCTGGCGTCACCGTGAGAATGAGGACGACGACGTTTTCGGCGTGGGCCACTTCGATGCTTTCTACGAGCTGTTCGTACGTCAGGTCCGATGCTTCTGCCAGTGCCAGCAATATGGACAGGCGGCGGATCATGATCCAGTCCTCTTCAGAAGGCATGTGGGCATAGCGGTAGGAACGCAGGATTTTCCGGCTGATACCGTGATGGAACCCGGCAATGAACGAGGCGATGATTTGTTCCATCTGGGTCAGGCCGTACAGAGAGGCATGACCGATCATAAATGCTGAGTGCCGGGCATGATCATAATAATTGATGATTTTACCCACATCGTGAAGACGTGCCGCCGTCAGGAGAAGACGGCGTTCTCTCGGCCCATAGCCATGGAGTGGCTGTAGCTGGTCGAAGAGCATGGAAGCGACACGTACGACCTGGTTGATATGCTGATAATTCGTGTTAGGCAGGGTCTTGAGAAAATTACTGATACTTTGGTCGAGGATATCGTCGAAGCGGGGTTTTTCCATACCCGTATATGCCGCATAATATTCGAAAAACAGTCCGTCACGAAGCCCGCAGCCACTGATGATCATTTCCTGGCTGCCGGTCACGCGGAATAACGTATCAATGACTTCGGCACCGGCAACGATGAGATCGGCCCGGTCGGCAGACAGGCCAGACAATTTTTTCCGGTTTGCCGCCGTGCGGCTGATGATTTCCGTATAGAGATTGAGAAAATTGTCGTAAGGCAGGATATAGTTATGAATTTTGGAAAAATCATATCCTATAGCCCGCTGATCCATCTTGGCAAAAGTACGGGCCGTACCGCCGACCCCGATAAGGGGAAGCCCTGTATTGGCAATAAACGGTACGTCTTTCAGCTTTTCAGCGATATATTCCTGACAGGCAGTAAGGGAAGCAGTATCGGGATTGCCCTGGGTTGCAAATTTTTCGGTCAGTGTCACGGCACCGATGGGTACGGAGACGGACTTTTCAATTTCCCCGTTGCGGACAAGGGATAATTCCACGCTGGCCCCGCCCAGATCGAAGAGAACAAAATCGCGTTCGTTGATCGTATTAATGACGCCGAGATACCCAAGGTATGCTTCCCGTTCGCCGGTGATGACATTCATGGTAATGCCTGTTTCCTTATTGATCCGGCGCAGGAATTCATCGCCGTTCGACGCATTGCGGACGGCTGCTGTAGCGACGGCGATGCAGTTTTCAATGTGGCCGACATCCATCATGTGTTTATAGACTTTCAGGCAGGTCATGGCCCGTTCCATGCCTTTATCGCGGAGCAGGCTGGTCTGGCTGAGGCCTCTGCCCAGGCGGATGGGTTCTTTTTCCTGATACATAAATGAATAGGCACCGTTATCGGCTATCTGCAGGGCAACAAAACGGATCGAATTGGAGCCCATATCGATGATGGCTAATTTTTCCATATCTTACCTCTCTCTACTGTGTTGATGATAGTATTTCAACAATATTCCCTTTAAATCATCATTATACCAGAAATATGGTCCGGTGGGGGACGGATTATGGGAATAGAAGAAAAATTTTTACACGAATTATACATAAAAAGAAAGTATGGTCCGTGAAAATCATGTATAATAAAGATATTGAATTTTGGACAAGTGAGGGTGGATTATGGAAAATTCTATGCGGCACTATGCCGGTATCATCCATATTGGTACGGTGAATATGGCCATGAAAATCATCTCGTATACGTCAATGGCGGATATGGAAGTCATTGAAAATGTATCCCAGGAGGTTATGTATGGGGAGGAAGTATTCAAGACCCATCACGTCAGTTTCCGGTCTCTGAATGAAATCTGCCGTATCCTCAATGGGTTCAAACAACTGCTGTGCGATTATGATATCCACGATGTACGAGTTATTACGACGACGGCAATCCGCGAAGCCGATAATATGCTCAACGCACTGGATCAGATCCGGGTGCGCACCGGCTTTGATGTCGATGTCATCCATATGACCAAAGAAATCTATTATAAATTCTTTGGGCTTTACTATCATGTCCTGGAAGGGACCTTTAATTTTGCCGGACATGCTGTCCTGCTCGTCGATATCACATCCGGCGGCATGGGGCTGACATGCTGGCAGAACGACCAGCTTCTGTTCCAGCAGAACGTGTACCTGGGGTCGTTGCGGATCCTGGAAAATTTCACCCGGAAACAGCGGGAAGACATATCCTTTCCTACGGCGGCCCGGGAATTCATCCACGGCAGCCTGTCACCGCTCTGGGCCAGCGTCCATGAACACGATATCCGCTATGTCGTCCTCTCGGGCAAAAGTGCCACCCTGCTGGGCCGCCTCATGCAGATTGTGCCACAGCAGGGCGTCACGCTCATTGAACCGCAGCGGTTCCGCGACTTTGTCCATTCCTTCCACGGACTGACCCCGTTTAAACTGATGCAGCGGTTCGGCCTTTCTGAAAGCGTTGCCAACGTCCTCATGCCGACGATTATGCTGTATTACGAACTGTTCCGCACCATCGATGTGGATATGGTCGTCCTCATGGGCACGACATTCACTGAAGGCTATTCCATGCATTACGTAGCCGAAAAGACCAACGATTCCTATATGGAACACCAGCGCCGTCTCCTTTTGGGACTGGCCCGGACTATAGCCGGGAGATATCTGTACAATCCCGACCATTCGTCCCGGGTGGAATCGTATTCCGTCGAAATATTCCGCGCTCTCTATGCCCGCTGCGGCCTGGAATACCGGACGGGATATCTGCTGCAGCTGGCGGCGATCCTCCATGAGACAGGGAAGTTCATCAACATGCGCAAGCACCGTGTCTGTTCCTATGAATTAATCCGGCAGACCGACTTATTCAGCCTGTCTGATGAAGAAAAAGAAATCGTAGCCAGTGTCGCGTCGTACATCAATCCCGATATGCCGTCGGACCATGCCGACTGGATCAACCGGGCGCTGCGGCCGGGACTGGAAGTGCTGGTAGCTAAATTACAGGCTATTTTCTCGCTGGCCGACGCAATCGACAAGAGCCACCGGGGTAAGATTCCGTCCATCCGGGCGGTCCTGGGTGATAAAGAACTCCGCCTGTACTGTCAGACGGAGGTAGATATATCACTGGAACGCTGGTCTTTTATACAGGCTGGCAAAAATTTTGAAGAAATTTTTGGTATCACTCCCAGATTATTGAAAGAGAAGGTGTAACGAGTGGACTTTTTAGACCCCCAATACTATTTGAACCGGGAATGCACATGGATTAAATTCAATGAACGGGTGTTGCGCGAATCGGTGGTACCATCCAACCCGCTTCTGGAACAGCTTAATTTTGTAGCCATCAGTGCTTCCAATCTCGATGAATTCTTTATGATTCGCGTAGCTGGTGTCAAGCATCTCATCGAAAGCGGCGTGCCGCACCATGATATCGCCGGCATGACGCCGCAGGAACAGTTTTCTGCCATTGAAACGATGGTCCATAAACAGGTGGGCCAGCAGTACGCCTATCTCAATGATATCCGGGACCGCCTGCGCGGGGAAGGGCTGCGGTTTGTCAAACCGTCGGAGCTGACGGAAGAACAGCATATCTGGCTGGAACAGTATTTTGAACGGGAAATCTATCCGGTCGTCACGCCCATGGCTGTAGACCCCAGCCATCCTTTCCCGTTCCTGAGCAGTCTGAGCCTCAACCTGGCCGTTCTCCTACGGCGCCGGGAAGGGGACAGCAGCGTCAAGACGGCCATCCTCCCTGTCCCGTCTTCTGTACTGGACCGGATAATCAAAGTGCCGGGAACGGGGGACGAAAAACAGTTCCTGTTTCTGGAAGATGTACTCAGTACGTTTGCCGAACGGTTTTTCCTGGGTTGTGAAATCCTGGAAGCTACGCCATTCCGCGTGACCCGCGATGCCGACCTCGATATTGACGATGATGCCGAAGACCTTCTGGCAGAGGTCGTCAAATCACTGAAAAAAAGGAAAAAAGGTGCCGCTGTCCGGCTGGAACTGGCCGTTTCTGCCAGCCGCATGGTGAAGACCCTGCTCATGACGGAGCTGGCTCTGGAAGAACGCGATGTGTATATGATTCCCGGACCACTGGACTGCAAGGTATTTTTCTCCTTTACCGGCATCGAAGGGTACGACCACCTGCGCTATGCGCCAGCGTTCCCCCAGCCGTCGTGGGAACTGGAAAAGCTTCATGCCCCCGACATGTGGCAGGCCATTTCCCAGCAGGATATCATGGTCCATCATCCCTATGAAACCTTTGAAACCGTTGAAAAATTCGTCCGCCTTGCCGCAACGGACCCGGATGTGCTGGCCATCAAGCAGACCTTGTACCGCGTGAGCAGCAAATCGCCAATTATTGCTGCCCTGGCCCAGGCTGCCGAAAATGGCAAACAGGTCACGGTACTCATGGAAGTCAAGGCCCGGTTTGATGAAGAAAATAATATCCACATGGCGGCCAAGCTGGAAAAGGCCGGCTGTCACGTCATTTATGGGATCATGGGCCTGAAGACACATTCTAAGATTACCCTCGTCGTGCGCCGCGAAGAAGAAGGCATTCAGCGCTATGTCCATGTAGCGACGGGAAATTATAACGGCAAGACGGCTCGTATCTATACAGATGTGGGTATACTGACGTCCAACACGCTCATCGGTATCGACGCCTCGGCCTTTTTCAATCTTCTGTCGGGATATTCCGATCCTCCCCAGTGGAATAAACTGGCCGTAGCACCACTCAATCTGCGGCAGCGTATTTATGAAGAAATCGACCAGGAAATCGATTGGGCCCGGAAAGGGAAGAAGGCTCTGATCATTGCCAAGATGAATTCCCTCCTCGATAAAAAAGTCATTGCCCGCCTGTATGAAGCTTCCCAGGCCGGCGTCCGGATCCAGCTCATCGTCCGTGGTATCTGTGTGCTGCGGCCTGGTGTTCCCGGACTTAGCGAACATATCGAAGTCCACAGCATCGTAGGCCGGTATCTGGAACACAGCCGTCTCTTCTATTTCTATAATAATGGCAAAGAAGATGTCTTTATTTCCTCGGCAGACTGGATGCCGCGCAATCTGAACGAACGGGTCGAACTCATGATTCCTGTCGAATACCCGCCTCATAAAGAACGGGTCAAGGGCATCCTGAACCTGTATTTCCATGATAATGTCAAAGCCTATGCCATGAACGGCGACGGGACATACCGCTATCTGGCCGATACGCGCAGGGGGGAACCCATTCATGCCCAGGCGATGCTGCAGAAAGAGGCAGAAGACCATACGCGGCAGCTGAAGAAAAAGGACATCAAAACCAGGGTGCTGACCCGGACTTCTGGGGATGAATGACACATTTTAGTTACAAATCCAGCCTTATTTTGACAGATACCCCCACTTTCTGCTAAAATCTATAAGATAGTGGTGTATTTAAAATAAGGAGGATATGGATGAGAAAACGTATTTCCCAGGGCTTTACGCGTATGTATGTGACTCTGATCGCTTTGCTGGTACTGGTCTCCCTGACGGGTTTTGTGGACCGGGGCAGGGCTGTGACCATAGAAGCAGATGGCAGAACCCATACGGTCTATACCCATGCAATCAATGCGGAAGCGCTCCTGCGTGAAAACAATATTTCCCTGGGCCATCACGATGAAGTAGAACTTTCGACAGACACACTGAAAGAAGGTACGACGGCGACAGTACGCCGGGCCGTGCCGGTGACAATAGAGTATAAGAACCAGAAGAAGACCATCCGGACTGCGAAAAAGACCGTGCAGGAAGCGGTCGAACAGGCCGGATATGATGTGGAAAACTACCGGGCCTATGGCGACGTATCGGCCCCTGTAAAGGAGAATATGACCATAAAAGTGGGCGTGTTGTCCCGCAAGGAAATTACGGAAGATGAAGTGGTTCCGTACGCCATCGAAAGTATCCCTGATGAAACGCTGGGGCAGGGCGAAGAACAGGTCCTGCAGCAAGGCGTCAACGGTCGCAAGACGGTCCGCAATTATCTTGTCAGCCTCGATGGGCAGGTTATTGGAAAGGAGCACATTTCTACGACGCTGGTTGCGGAAATGCAGCCTCTCATCCGCCATGTTGGCACAAAGGAAACGGTAGAAATCAATACGGGTACCATATCCAAGTATAAAGCCGTATATACCATGGTCGCCACGGCCTATCTGCCTACTGATGGCAATGGCGAAGGCATTACAAAGATGGGGACGCGGGCCCGGTATGGTGAAATTGCCGTCGATCCTAACGTCATCCCTCTGGGTACGACCGTCTATATTCCAGGCTATGGCGTTGCCCGGGCAGAAGATACGGGCAGTGATATCCTCGGTAACCGGGTAGATCTGTGTATGCTCGACTATAACCAGTGCATGCAGTTCGGACGCCGGACCGTGCTGGTCTACATATTGGAATAACCGGAGGAGTCCTTGTAACGTAAAAGAGGCGCTGCATGATTTTATATGGAAATCATGCAACGCCATTTTTGCGTCTCTTTATGTGGTTTTCTGTCAGTCTTTCCGGGAAGCGGCCGGATCCGTTCCCAGCAGGGGCTGGAATGCTTCTGGTTCTGTTTCTTTGATGGATTCGTATTGTTCTTCTGCCATCTTCAGGTCTATCGGCGTGTGGACGTCGAAGAAGATAGCATCTTCCTGCTTATCCTTGCGGACCGGTATCTGCACCAGATCAATCTGGGGGAAGAAGGAATGGAGCAGGTTATTCCCTTCGGCGATTTTCTTCCGCATGAGAGGCATGAGACGGCGGTTATACACGGCATGGAGACAGATGTCGGTTCCATCCTGGACAGGAACGACGGCATCGGCCGCCTGGATGTGGAAGGACATCTTTTCAATCATGGGAACGGAAATGAACGGCATGTTGACGCCAATGACGAAGATATTTTCCGCGTCTGTGTACTGGAATGCCGTCGCCACGGCTCCCAGCGTTTTTGCGCCTCTATAGACATCTTCTACGAGCAGGGCGTCTTTGAGACAGTCGATATCCTTAAAAATAGCCTTGTCGTTGGTTACGACCATCGGGGATTTGTCGAAAATAAAATCGAGCAGGGTGTAAATCGTTTCAATTAGTGTCGTCCCTTCAAACGAAGCCAGCGCTTTGTTATATCCCATACGGGAGTCGTCGCCGCCGGCAAGGATGACAGGTTGCAGGGTATCCATTTGTTCAAACATGAGCCGTACCTCCTTAAATTAGTTCATTATGTGGCCTCACTACTATGTCTTCACGGCAAGGGTATAGCTCCGTATGTGACGTTTGTACCCAGAAGACAATATAACATTATCTTACCATATTATAATTTTTTTATCTACCCAAACTGATAGGAGAAGTCGTGAAAAAAAGGCTTGTGACCCTATACGTCTTGTGATATAATATGAAAGGTTCAAAATACACACGCACCGTCGAGCTTGTAACTGTGCCGTTTGCGCGGTTTTCACAGGCGATGACCGGGCGGAGGAAAAAACAGGAGGAATCACAATTATGGCAGTAGTATCAATGAAACAATTATTAGAAGCAGGCGTACATTTTGGTCATCAGACCCGCCGCTGGAACCCGAAGATGGCACGCTTCATTTTTACGGAACGCAATGGCATTTATATCATCGACCTGCAGAAGACCGTCAAGAAAATGGATGAAGCTTACAATTTCGTCCGTGACCTGGCAGCCGAAGGCGGTAAAGTCCTTTTCGTAGGCACGAAAAAACAGGCTCAGGAATCCATTAAGAACGAAGCAGAACGTTGCAACCAGTTCTATGTCAACGAACGCTGGCTCGGAGGTATGCTCACCAACTTCCAGACTATCGAAAAACGGGTAAAACGCCTGAAAGCACTGGAAAAAATGGCAGAAGACGGTACATTCGAAGTACTGCCGAAAAAAGAAGTTACCCTGCTCAAACACGAAATGGATAAACTTCAGAAATACCTCGGCGGTATTAAAGATATGAAGAAGCTGCCTGATGCTCTTTTCATCATCGATCCGAAGAAAGAAGAAATCGCTGTAAAAGAAGCACGTAAACTGAATATCCCCATTATCGCAACGGTAGACACGAACTGCGATCCCGATGTCATCGATTATCCGATTCCGGCTAACGATGATGCAATCCGTGCCGTCAAACTCCTGACAGGCAAAGTCGCTGATGCTGTTCTCGAAGGCAACCAGGGCGAACAGACCGAAGAAGGCGCTGAAGCCGAAGCTCCGGCAGAGCGCGAGCACATAGTCCAGCGCCCGCGCAGGGCTCTCGGTGCCGGACTTTTCGCGCAGCGCCGTCAGGAACATCAGACCGGCCTGTCCGCCGCCGGCGACCTCGATCGGTCCGTAAATTGCGGTGCGCAGATCCATGAAGGTAAAGCCCGCGATCACGCCCAGCCCGACGATGCACGCCACCGCCAGAACCGCCGTGAGAACGGCCTTGCCCTCACTTTTCAGGCCGCTGATGGACATGCTGGTGCCGAACGACGCCAGCACGAGCGGCAGCGCGAAGGTATAGGTCATGTCCGTGAAGCCGGTCAGGTCGATGATGTCCGAGGGGATGATCTCCAGCTCGCCGCCGAAGATCTCAAACACGAACATCACGAGCACCAGTGTTTCATGTTCGGACCGAGCATCACGGCGTCAAAATCCGCGCAGGTGAAGAAATAGCCGATCTCCAGCCCGCCGGGGCAGACCTCCTCGCGCAGCGTATAGCCGAATGTCTCCTGCGCGATCCGGTTTGTCAGCTCGCGCAGCGGCGAGTGCTCCACATACGGCCACGGGCGGTAGCGGCACTGGCACTCCGTGCGCAGACCGAAGAGCTGCCCGAGCTCCATGCAGTGGCGCACCAGCTGTTCCTCGCACGAGCCGAGCTTCGAGCGGCAGGACGCGGCGGCATGGAACACGCCGCTCTCCAGCGACAGAAGCCCGACGTTGTTGATCGTCAGCGCCTCGCTCTCGGCCGCGTGATAGAGGTTGTTCGGCATCAGCCACAGCAGCGTCGCCAGCGCCGCGCTGTCCTCAGCGGAGAGCGCCTTCTGCACGCGGACGCCGGTCTCGATGTGCATCTGTCCGGCGTAGCGCGCGTCCGCGATCTCCTTATCGAGCACGGTGAACTCCGCCTCCAGCAGCGCGTTCACCTGCTCCTGCGGCGCGTCCGCCGTCAGCGTGACCGCGCCATCCAGCGGGTTGAAGTTCTCCGCCGTGCCGCAGTGCCACGCGGCTAGGCGGAAGGGAATCCCGCTGCGCTTGAGCCGGTAGAGCAGGCGGGCGATAACCTTCACGGTGTTGCCGCACTCGGGGTGGGCAACGCCCTGATACGTTCCGGTGGAAAAGCCGTCCAGCCGCAGCGTGAAGGCTCTGTCACAGACGGGCTATTCCTCATAGCTGTGGTCGAGCAGCACGCGGTCGGAGCAGGAGCAGGCCACGAACGTCGCGCCCTCCTCGTCGCCGTCGAGATTGATCATGTGTTTTGCCTTCAAAAGACTCTTGTCGAGCTGCTCGGCGCCGATCGTACCCGTCTCCTCCTGCACGGTGAAGACGCACTCAAGCGGCGGGTGCGGGGGCGTGCCGTCCTCCAGCACCGCCAGCATATAGGCCGCGCCGAAGCCGTCGTCCGCGCCGAGCGTCGTCCCGTCCGCCGTCAGGATGCCGTCCTCCCGCTGCAGGACGCCCTGCGGCAGG